>OJBP01000868.1_pt1 | contig 12266 bp, 13 predicted proteins | sample 1590691 | NCBI WGS metagenome assembly OJBP01 (sample SAMN05416848, study PRJEB24817) | seawater metagenome | isolation source: Sea water | place: Canada:Atlantic | collected 2013-07 | reverse complement strand
TCTACACTATCCTCTTCGTCGGCAGCGTCAGATGTGTATAAGAGACAGCATGTAGTGTGACAGAAAATGCAGATAAGCGTTTTAAGTCTATTGTAAAACAAGCTCAAAAAGCAAATCCAGAAGGAGTTACTGTCGCAGTAGGTTGTTATGCACAACTTAAGCCAGAAGAGCTTGCTGCTGTAGATGGTGTTGATCTCGTTCTTGGAGCGACAGAGAAGTTTAATGTCACTAGTTATATTAATGATTTACTAGATAATCCAGATAGATCTAAAGAAGGTGGAGAAGTACACGCTTGTGAGATTCAAGATGCAGATTTCTATGTAAGTTCTTATTCTATAGGAGATCGAACTCGTGCCTTTCTAAAGGTGCAAGATGGCTGTGATTACAAGTGTACCTATTGTACGATACCGCTAGCTAGAGGTATTTCTAGAAGTGATACACTACAAAATGTATTGGACAACGCTTCAAAAATTGCAGCACAAGACATAAAAGAGATTGTACTTACTGGAGTTAACATAGGAGACTACGGTAAAGGAGAGTTTGGAAACAAGAAGCATGAACATACTTTTTTAGAACTTGTACAAGAGCTTGATAAAGTCGAAGGAATAGAACGTTTAAGAATATCTTCTATAGAGCCTAATCTTCTTAAGAATGAAACGATTGATGTGGTGTCTAAGTCACGCACATTTGTACCTCATTTTCATATCCCATTACAGAGTGGAAGCAATAAGATTCTTGGGTTGATGCGTCGCCGTTATCAACGGGAGTTATATGTAGACCGTGTTGCCAAAATCAAAGAGGTAATGCCTCACGCTTGTATAGGTGTAGATGTGATCGTAGGCTTTCCAAGAGAAACAGATGAAGATTTTCTAGAAACTTATAATTTCCTTACCGGATTAGACATCTCATACCTTCATGTCTTCACATACTCAGAACGTGATAATACTCCTGCCGCTACGATGGAAGGAGAAGTGCCTAAAAAGGTAAGGAGTAAACGTAGTAAAATGCTGCGAGGACTTTCAGCCAAAATGCGTAGAGCATTCTATGAGTCTCAATTAAGCAGTACGCGTACTGTACTTTTTGAAAGTGAGAATAAGGAAGGCTACATTCACGGGTTTACAGAAAATTACGTAAAAGTAAAATATCCTTGGAATCCAGAACTTGTAAATACACTGCAAGAGGTGGAGCTTACCTCCATAGACGATGATGGAATGGTGAGATTTGAATTTACAAATGTTGAGGTGTAGGTGTACGCTTTCGCGAAAGCGTACTATTAAAATATCTACTCTTCTTTACTATCCAGTATATCAATAAATCGCGTGTTCTTGATTTCTTCCCATTCTTCTTTGAGAATTGAATAGCAACAAGAATTACGACGTCTACCATTTTTTGTAATAATATCCTTGCGCATGATACCTTCTAAGGTAGCGCCTAGTTTTTCTACTGCTTTTCTTGAGCGAATATTACGTTCATCTATACGAAACTCCACGCGTTCGTAACGAAGTTTTTCAAAAGCGTAACGTAGCATAAGAAACTTGACATGTAAGTTAAGACCGCTTCCGCGAAAATCTTCTCCAAGCCACGTCCATCCTATATGGACAACTTTATTGACATCATCTATATTTCCATAACGTGTGGAGCCAGCAAATTTGCAAAGTTTTTTGTCAAAAATGATAAAAGGTAATGCTGTACCCAGCTCCCTTCTTTGGATTGCATCTTTAATATAGGCCGTAAGTTTAGGTCCAGTAGATATATCCGAACCGCCATATGCGTTAAGGTCTACCTCTTGTGATAGTGGAAGAAGATCACTGTAATGATAATTCTCTAAGGCAAGTAATTTTGCTCTTTCGTTTTCTAATGTCTTTACTTTCATATCAAAAAAAATGTGTCGTATTTAAAAATACGACACATTTTGTAAGAAGCGATATGTTATGAGTTATTATACTCCTAAAATCTCTGCATCTACTTTAAATTTAGTGTAGATCTCTATTTCATGATCAGACTCGATGGTTTGATCTGTTGTTGTTTCTGTGCGCAATCTGTAAGAATCCTTTTTGATATACTCTTCAAGCTCTACGTTTTCGATATCTAGCGTAAGGGAGCGAGCTCCATTTTCTGGAATGCCCACTTTTGAAGCTATGAGTTGTTCTGGAAGACCATCTGCAGTGATGTAAATGAAAATCTCGTTTAAGAAATCAAAATCACCAGAAGCAGGTGTTTGAAGGTCTAGTCTCAAGGTGGTTAACTTTACGCTTTCTACAAGATTAGAATTTGTGTTATTGTTCTCAAATTCTGACTCTGAGTTTGTTGTGGTTTCTGGAGTAACAATATCAAAAGGTGTACCTAGAAGTGTAGTCGCTTGTATTGTAAAATTTGTAGTATAATCTATATTAAACTTTGTGAGTTCGTCAATTTTGTCACAAGAGACAAATGTTAATATAAGTAATGTGATAGCTAGTGTCTTTTTAATCATAATTGAGGGTTTTGTGTTCAATATTAACGAAATTTGATATGCGAAAGTATCCATAATTTGTTTGCTTGAAAGATTTATATGAAAAATAATAAAGAAGAAGTCCTAGCACGTCTAGCAGAGAGTTGTAAAAACACTTTAATGGAAACCTTAGATATCACTTATATAGATTTTGGAGAGGATTTTCTTGTAGCACAAATGCCTGTTACGCCAAAGGTGCATCAACCTGATGGAGTGTTACATGGAGGTGCAATGGTTGCACTTGCAGAGAGTGTAGGGAGCGCTGCTAGTTTTATGTTTCTCAACCAGGAGCATACCATTAGAGGTATAGAGATTTCGGCAAATCATGTAAAGAGTAAGCGTGATGGGATGGTCTATGCAAAGGCTACATTTATACATAAAGGAAGAACCACCCAGCTTTGGAACATCGATGTAGTAGATGAAAACGATGCCCTTATTTCAAAATGTAAATTGACTACAATCGCTTTGCCTAGGAAGTAATGAATAGCACAGACTTTTTTGAACATATCGAAGAGCATTTTGAAAGTACATTACCATTTGTAGTGTACAGAAAACCTAATGAAGAAAAGATTCATGCGCTTTTACAAGATGATGAAACGCTTCATGAGGTAAATGACTTTTCAGAAAGCGGCTTTGTGTTTGCACCTTTTGATGCATTGACTTCAGAGACTGTCTTAATTCCTGCCGAAGAGTCTTTTGCAATGGAACTAGATTCCTTTGAAAATGAGATGCTATTAGAAGCAGAAACAATCGTAGTCAAACACACAAAGGATGATCGTGAGGCACATATTAAATTGGTAAATAGAGGAATTGAAGCCATAGCAGATACGGCTATGAAGAAAGTTGTGCTTTCGCGAAAGCAAAATATACCACACAATTATGAGTCTCCTGTTGAGATTTTCAAGCGATTACTTTGGACTTATAAGACCGCGTTTGTGTATTGCTGGTATCACCCTAATGTAGGTTTATGGCTAGGAGCCACGCCAGAAACATTGTTATCTATAAATAATAGACGTTTGCATACAATGTCGCTAGCTGGAACACAGAAAACAAGCGCTAGTTCTGATGTGGTCTGGGGAGAAAAAGAGCAAGAGGAACAACAATTTGTGACAGACTCTATTGTCGAAAATCTATCGACGCTTGTAAATGATCTTCAAGTTTCTGATGTTGCGACACAGCAAGCGGGAACTTTGCTGCACCTCAAGACCGATATTTCTGCGATCATCAATGAAAATGAAACAAGCATAGCTGCTGTAATAAATGCTTTACATCCGACACCAGCCGTTTGCGGACTGCCAAAAAATGAAGCAAAAGAATTTATCCTTAATCATGAAGGATATGCTCGTTCTTATTACACAGGTTTCTTAGGAGAACTTAATTACAAAACAGAAAAAAAGAGAGCAAGTACACGTAGGAATGTTGAGAATCTTGCCTATAGCGCCATAAAAAAGCATACGCACTTATTTGTAAACCTACGATGTATGGAAGTAGATGCTAGTGGAGCACAGTTATATGTAGGTGGCGGAGTAACAGCATCAAGTGACGCAGTAGCTGAGTGGGAGGAAACGGTAAATAAATTGCAAACTGTAGCAAAAGTACTGCGTACTACATAATATGAAATGTGCTATTTGAGAGACAAAGTATCTCAAATTTTCTATAATTCCTGATTATAGATGCTCAATTCTAAATGGTAGAAATCGTATTTTTGTTACTAATGATTCACTCTAAAATTCCTGTAGCTCAATCTATCGTTCACCTTTGCTTAAGTAAAGGAATTGATACGGTTATTATATCTCCAGGGTCCCGTAACGCACCGCTCACTATTGAGTTTACAAAAAATCCAAACATAAAAGCATATAGCATTGTAGATGAGCGCTGTGCTGCTTTTGTAGCTTTGGGAATAGCACAACAATCTAGAAAGCCTGTGGCTATTGTGTGTACTTCTGGTAGTGCTTTACTTAATTACTATCCAGCAATCTCCGAAGCTTTTTATAGTGATATCCCGCTTATCGCTATAAGTGCAGATAGACCTATTGAACGTATAGATATAGGAGATGGACAAACGATAAGACAAAAGAACGTTTTTGAAAATCACATTTTATATTCGGCAAACTTATACTCCGAATTAGTGCCTGTAAATGAGGTCACGGATACTAAGGTTGCTCAGAAAATAAAGGAGAGCCAGCGACATAATGATCAAGAGATTAATAAAGCGCTTAATATAGCGATTGAACAATCTGGTCCAGTACACATCAATGTCCCTTTTTACGAGCCTTTGTATGAAATGACAGATGTGGCGATAGCAAAACCTATAGAAGTAGCACCTCATAAAATTATTGGTCAGCTATCTTTAGACGAGTTACAACCCTATATGGATAGCTGGAATAATGCAACACGAAAGCTTGTAATAATCGGTGTACAAGGACCTAATGTAATGGAACAATCATTACTTGATATGTTAGGTAATGATCCTAGTGTTATTGTTTTTACAGAGACTACATCAAATGTTTCTCACCCTAATTTCTTTACGCGCATAGATAACATAATCGGCAGCCTTGATGATGACGGTTTTAAAGCATTGCAGCCAGATATTCTATTAACATTCGGAGGAATGGTAGTTTCAAAAAAGGTAAAAGCTTTTCTTAGAAATTACCAGCCACAACAGCACTGGCACGTAGATGCAAAGAAAGCTTATGACACTTATTTCTGTCTTAATAAACATTTTGAAACTTCGGCTTCCCACTTTTTAGAAAACTTGCGAGAGCACACTTCATACGCTAAGAGTGCTTACCAACAGGAATGGCTTACTATACGAGAAAAACGTGATGTGCTGCATACAGAGTATATCAACCAAATGGAATGGTGCGACTTTAAAGCATTTGACCATATTCTCAGTGAGATTCCAGATTACTCAATGCTACAACTAGGTAATAGTAGTACTGTGAGATATGCCCAGCTATTTGATATTAATAAAACGCTTGAGGTTTATTGTAATAGAGGAACTAGTGGTATAGATGGAAGCACGAGTACTGCAATAGGTGCTGCTATGGTAAGTGCAAAGCCTACTACATTCATTACAGGAGAGCTAAGTTTCTTTTATGATAGTAATGCGCTCTGGAATAAGAATATTCCGCAAGATTTTAAAATCATCGTTATAAACAATAGTGGAGGAGGCATTTTCCGTATTCTACCTAATAAGGATAAGAATACAGATAACTTTGATGAATTTTTTGAAACTACGCACGACCTTTCGGCAGAGAAGTTATGTGAGATGTATAATTTCAAATACTTGAAAGCAGATAGTGAGAAGAGTTGTGCTTTCGCGAAAGCGGAGTTATATGCATCAAATGATAAACCTACCTTGCTTGAAATCTTCACACCGCGCAAAATCAACGATAAAGTGTTACTTGATTACTTTAACTTTATCAAGTGATCTTTTTTAAGTATAGTTTAACTTTTTGTTTATCTTTAAGATGTAATAAAGAATTAACTAAACTAGTAACAATACAATTATGAGCAAAAGAGAAGAACTCATCGCCAAGTATGCAGATGATTTAAAAAACAAATGTGGAGTAACTCCAGATATGGATTTCCTTACTAAAGTGACAATAGGTTGTGGACCGTCTATTTACAATAAAGACTCATCTACAGTTTCTGGAGGTTCTGCTACAGAAATCGCTACTGTGAAGAATAACTTCTTAATAAAAAAACTAGGTCTTGCAGATAGCGCAGACTTAGATAAGGCTATCGATAGTGTTCTTGAAACATACGGAAAGTCTAATCGTAATAAATACCGTGCGGTAGTATACTATATGCTAGCAAAGCACTTTAAGAAAGAGTCTGTTTACAAATAGACTACTCTTACAATATCTAAAAACGCCTTGACTTACCGTCAAGGCGTTTTTTTGTTTTGAGGCAACTATTAAATTGTTCATCTGTTTGTGACATTGTGCTTAAAGTTTTATCGTTTTCTACCCTATAGATTAAGTCTATAGTAGATGGTTGTTTGTAATTTAAGTAATCGTATTTTTGCACTTTAATTAAGATTATGTTAGATATAGGAAAGTACCATATAATGAGAATAGATAGAGAGACAGAGCCTGGGCTTTTTCTTTCTAATGAAGCAGGAGATGACGTCTTGTTACCCAATAAATATGTTCCAGAAGAGTATAAAATATGGGATGAACTTAACGTGTATGTTTATCTTGATCATGAAGAAAGACCGGTAGCGACAACTCTTAAGCCGTTTATAGAGCTCAATAATTTTGGTTATTTACGTTGTACAGCGGTAAATGAAGTAGGAGCATTTTTAGACTGGGGACTTGAAAAAGAACTTTTTGTTCCTTTTGCTCAGCAAGCTAGACCTATGAAAGTAGGTAGCTGGTACATTGTTTACATGTATCTAGACGCAAAAACAAACCGTCTTGCTGCTACAAGTAAAACCATGAAGTATTTATCTAACGATAACGTTGAGGTAAAGAAATTTGATAAAGTAGAGGTGATTATATCTCACATTACAGAGCGCGGTGCAAACGCAATTGTAGATGGTAAGCATAAAGGACTTATATACAAGGAAGATATTTTTGAAGATATAAGAACTGGTGATAAGCTTGAAGCATGGGTAAAGAAAATACGCCCAGATGGAAAAATAGATTTGATTCTTCAAGAAGAAGGGTATAAAAGTATAGAGCCTAATGCTCAGTATATCTTTGACGAACTTCAGGCAAATGATGGATTCATGCCTTTGCATGATAAATCTGATCCAGTAGATATACAGAACCAATTAGGTTTAAGTAAAAAGAGTTTTAAAAAGGCAATAGGAACTTTATACAGAGATCGTAAAATTCTAATAAAGGAGGATGGAATACATCTTATAGATTAAGTTTCCTTAAATAAGCAACAAAAACAGCAGGCAGCTCATAGAGCTGCCTGCTGTTTTTTATATATGGATGTTTTTAAATAGTCGGTTAGCAAGTAGTGATAAGGTCATCACTAGTTACCCATGCAAGTGCATTAGGAAGATTGTCAAATATTTCTGGCTTAAAGGGGTAGAAGTTACTCTCAAAAATGGAAGACTTTTTACTAGTCTCATTATAACTTACAATGGCGACTTTAGCATTAGGTATATTAAAAGGCTCAGTATTCATAAGCGCTGTGGGAACAACCGCGTATGCATTAAGTCTATTAGATATATATCCAAATGTGTCTAAATGTTCAAAGTGATCCTTTATAAGTGATGCTAGATATTGATAATTTAGAGCATCAAGTAATACACCCTCTTTAAACTCTGTTACGAGATAATTTTTAAACATAGTAACAGATCCGATATCTAGATGATATATAGTTTCAATATCTTCTAGAGACTTTAATTCACTTATACTCATTGACTTTGGTGGTTGTAATTAATATCTTAAAGATAATTTGAATATTAACCCTCGTGATTCTAGGTAGCTCGTATTCTATAAATTAGCCGCAAAACCCCATTAGTCGGTAAAAATGGTTGCTTTGCCGATTTTAAAAACCAATTTTTCCTGAAGTTTGTTTTAAAAGCCCTTCCTTATGAAGAAGTACAGAAATAGCTTTTAATCTCATATAAGCAACGCTCATATACACATAACCTTCATAAGTAGTCTTTGCGGGATCTGTTCCCCATGAGTTTTTTACTTTATAGTAAACAGTTCCATTTTGATCTATTGCTTTCCCTGTGATATGCATTAAGTGGTCATCTGTAGTATTGTAGTTTTCAAACTCACCTTGTCTATACTCTTGAGATATTTTTTTTTCTTGCTCTGGGCCTAAGACGGCAATTCTCTTATTCTCATCACGAGACGGAATGACAGCCACACCATGTTTTGATGAAAATGTAAGTTCACTCACATCACAGTCAAGTGTAATTGTAAAGCCATTGTCTAGTGCATGGTCTATATTACTTATAAATTCATCTAGCGGCAGATTGTACATTGATCCATTTGAAAAGTTATCAGGAATATTAAGTACAAAAGAGTTGTAAAATGGTTGGTGTGTAAAAGACGTGAGCGTTACATAATTTTCTGGGTTTACTTCCATTTCCCTAGCAAACTCTTTAGGTGAATATGTTTTTCCATTATAATCAAACGTAGATAGATTCTTTCCCAGATAAACATCTAGAACTTTACTAACGGCTTCTTTCCATTTTTTGCTCAAGGTGCGCCCTGGATTATCAATGTATGTGTCCAGCATAGCATGTAAGACGGCTACCATTTCGGCATGATTATGAGTTTCTTCTGTATGAGCAAGTCCAGTATAAGCAGCGTCGGGAACTAATCCATAATTTGTCACGCTATGTAACACATCATGAGCAAGGCCACCCTCAGAAAACTGTGCGCTACCTTGTCTCATTATATAGTTATCTGCTTTTTCTGGATATATATTCCTTACCGTGTACATTTCAGATAAATCCACGTTGTTTCCTGTAAGTCTTAATATTTCACTTTCTAAAAAAGAAGATGTACTAAAGCTCCAGCAGGTTCCAGTGACACCTTGACTTATAACAGCTGTAGCTTGTAAATCAATAATATCTGTAAATATATAAGGTGCAGTGGTGACTTCCTGTGCGTAGTACGCTTTCGCGAAAGCAAAAACAACCATCACACTTAGTACTACTTTTTTCATCGGTCTAGGAATAAAGAATTATTTTTACGCTAAAATAGCATTTTATGGATAAGCCAAACTGGCAAACAGCCAAAGAATACAAAGACATTACTTATAAGAAGAGTAATGGCGTTGCGAGAATAGCATTTAATAGGCCAGATGTGCGCAACGCATTTAGACCTAATACTACAAAGGAATTATATGATGCCTTTTATGATGCAAATGAAGATACATCTATAGGTGTAGTACTTTTATCTGCCGAAGGGCCATCATCTAAGGATGGTGTATATAGTTTTTGCTCAGGTGGAGATCAAAAAGCACGAGGGAAAGAAGGATATGTAGGAGAAGATGGATATCATAGACTTAATATATTAGAAGTACAGCGCCTCATACGTTTTATGCCTAAAGCTGTAATCGCTGTTGTTCCTGGATGGGCAGTAGGAGGAGGCCACAGTTTACATGTAGTTTGTGACTTAACACTTGCAAGTAAGGAACACGCAATTTTTAAGCAGACAGATGCAGATGTAACTTCTTTTGACGGTGGTTATGGAAGTGCTTACCTCGCAAAAATGGTAGGTCAAAAGAAAGCAAGAGAGATTTTCTTCTTAGGTAGAAACTATTCTGCACAAGAAGCTTATGAGATGGGAATGGTAAATGCCGTAATACCACATGCAGAGCTAGAAGATACTGCATACGAGTGGGCGCAAGAGATTTGTGCAAAATCACCTATCTCTATAAAGATGCTCAAGTTTGCGATGAACCTTACAGATGATGGTATGGTGGGGCAACAAGTATTTGCTGGAGAAGCTACACGCCTTGCGTATATGACAGACGAAGCTGTAGAGGGTAGAAATGCCTTTCTAGAAAAAAGAGCACCTAATTTTGAGAAGAAGTGGATTCCATAGAGGATTCTTCAGAGTTTTAAAAGTAAAAACCCGTTCAATATCATTGAACGGGTTTTTTTATTTCAATTTTTCGCGAAAGCGGATTATTCAAAATAAGAGAACGTCTCACCATCTTCTATAGTAAGTAGCGTTTCATATATAAGTTTAATCACATTTTCTACATCTTCACGATGTACCATCTCTACAGTAGTGTGCATATATCTTAATGGTAGTGATATAAGGGCAGAGGCTACGCCGCTACCGCTATAAGCAAATGCATCTGTATCTGTACCCGTAGCACGAGAAAGTGCAGCTCTCTGGAAAGGAAGTTTATTCTTTTCGGCAGTTTCTGTAATACGATCACGTAACTTTTGTTGTACCGCAGGAGCATATGCGATCACAGGTCCTTTACCTAGTTCTACATGTCCTTGCTTTTTCATCTCTATCATAGGTGTTGTGGTATCATGAGTTACATCTGTAACGATTGCCACATTAGGCTTAATACGCTCTGCAATCATTTGTGCACCACGCAAACCTATTTCCTCTTGAACCGAGTTTGTAATATAAAGACCAAAAGGTAGGGTCTTCTTATTTTCATGAAGTAGTCTAGCAACTTCTGCAATCATAAAGCCACCTGCACGATTATCTATCGCACGGCATACAAACTTATCTCCGTTTAAAACATGGAACGTATCTGGGTAGGTGATTACACAGCCCACAAATATGCCCATTTTTTCAACTTCTTCTTTATCTGCTGCCCCTACATCTATAAAAATGTTATCAGGTTTTGGAGCTTCTTCTTTAGACTTATCGCGAGTGTGAATTGCTGGCCACCCAAAAACTCCTTTTACAATGCCATCCTTAGTGTGCACATTTACAATCTTAGAGGGAGCAATCTGGTGATCACTACCGCCATTACGTATTACATATATAAGTCCGTTATCTGCTATATAATTTACATACCAAGATATTTCGTCTGCGTGACCTTCTATTACTACTTTATATTTTGCGTCTGGATTAATTACTGCAACTGCAGTTCCATAGGTATCTGTGATAAATTCATCTACATAAGGGGTAAGATAATCCATCCACAATTTTTGACCGTCCCACTCATAACCAGTAGGAGCAGCGTTGTTGAGGTAACGTTCGAGAAAGTCTAGAGACTTTTTATTTAAAATGCTTTTTGAAGCCATAGAATAATATTTTCTTTAAAAGTAAGAATATTAACCAAGAGTTTATAACGTTATAGAGGTCTAATACCTAATTTTGGAACGATTTTAGCTTAAAGCGAAATAAAAAGATGCGCATACATAATCTCCTATATATAATAGTATTCATAGCAGGGTTTGCTTGGGGCCAAGAAACTCCTGTAGATTCTACAGAAGTAGCAATTGAATATTACATCATTCAGGGAGACACCATCCCGAGGAGCGCTATAGATCTTAATGAGGTTATCGTTTTTAAAAGATTGAAATTTGATAACAAGGAGGACCGCAGACGCTACTTAATATTACGCCGAAAAACCAGAAAGGTTTTTCCTTACGCAAAGTTAGCAGCAGATAGGCTTGTGGAATTAAATAGTAGATTAGATTCTATAGAGGGTAAACGCGCAAGAAAGAAGTACACAAAAATCATTCATAAATACCTAGAAGGAGAATTTTCGGCAGAGCTTAAGAAACTCACACGCACCGAAGGGCAAATACTTATTAAGCTCATACACCGTCAAACAGGCGAGACAGCTTTCGAATTAATAAAGAGGTTGCGCAGTGGTTGGAGAGCATTCTGGTATAATACTACCGCCAGTGCTTTTGACATATCACTTAAAAGAGAGTTTGATCCAGTAAACGAGGAAGAAGATTTCCTTATAGAAGATATACTGCAACGCTCTTTTCAATCAGGAATTCTAGAAACACAGCCTAGCGCTTTAGATTTTGAGTTTTTAGAATTATCAGATAAGTGGAAGGAGAAAGGAGTAGAGTAACACCATACTTATTATATGGTATAATTACCATGTATCGCTTTCGCGAAAATATCTAGGGTGGTTTTTGCAGCTATTTGATGGTTGCTGAGGTAGGGATTGCTAGTTTCTCTGAGTTTGTGGGGTATAAAACAGGGTTCTTTTATAGTTGTTGAGGTGTCAATGAAATTATTTTAAAAGCTACTTCTTGTGTTTACAGCGAGTTGCATATTTCCTTAAAATTTTCTTAAGAATATTCTTGTCAGATTAGAACCTGTCTCTTATACACATCTGACGCTGCCGA
>OJBP01000867.1_pt1 | contig 12298 bp, 10 predicted proteins | sample 1590691 | NCBI WGS metagenome assembly OJBP01 (sample SAMN05416848, study PRJEB24817) | seawater metagenome | isolation source: Sea water | place: Canada:Atlantic | collected 2013-07 | reverse complement strand
AGGAGTCCGTCTCGTGGGCTCGGAGATGTGTATAAGAGACAGGTTTAAGCGCGTTGGGCACGCGATCACCGATGGGAACGGCTTTATCCCGCGTGAATGAAGATCGATCACGGATCATCTCGACCAGTTCGCTTTTGACATCATGACCGGCATATCGGATGGCTGCCGGGGTATCAATCAACAACTTGGAATGGCCGTAAAATACCTTGGCCTGTGCCAGCGCCCCCCGATACCAGCGTTTAAGAATGGGTTCTCTATCGGCAATGGGTAGGAAGGAGAGAAACAATCCCTCGCTTTCCATGCGCAGATAATCCATGTACATGCGAGTCAATATTTGGTGTGACACACTGCCGAACACATCGAAGTTCACCACCAGGTCGTAGTAAATGCGCTCCAGTGTCGGGTAATCAATGACCCAAACGGTATTGGGATCCTCGCCAATCAAACCCTCCGACACAGAAGCACTGTCGAAATGTCTGAACACGGTGAGCACCGGCGTTGATTGATTTTCACCCTTCCAGATGGCTGTGATCGGTAGGCCCTGCCGGGTGAGCTCGTGCGATCGATAGGCGTTGTCACGGAATTCCAGATAGCGCCGGTGGGCATGAAGTCCTTCGTGCCACAACGCGGTAAAGTCCAGAGGACCAGCGCTTGTCGGCGGGAGATCCAGAAAGGGTATTGTGTTAAAAAGATAGGCGTTATCGACCACCGACAAGTCATACTCCGGCGACAGGAAGGCCACAAAGAAATAATCGTTAATCACATTCAACGCGACCTGCCCGCGACAGACCGGACCTTTGATAAAGGATTCAACAAAAAATTGGACGTTATCCAGCATAAATCGATAACGAGCATCGGCGGGAATAGCACTGAACGTCAAGAACGGATTGGTCGCATTTTTCGTGGTGTAGCCAGCCGACTCAGAAACCTTCCAGTCACTGTAGAAAAACAGGGAGTTCCAGCGAGCCATACGACGCTGATCGAGTGGATAAACGCTATGTGTTTTATCCAGGAGTGTTTCCCTGACAGGAATGAGCCGGTAGTAAAACGGCTTTTCCCCAGGGTCACTGTTAGGTCGACGAGCCGCGATTTCATTCGGCGCAATAGCCGTCGGTGTCGATGATCGGATCAACCGAAAGTAATAAGTTTGCTCCTTATCGGAAATCGCCAAATGCCCCAGAAACAAATGTTCATACAAATAGCGGGAAACCAGTTTATGCCGGGGTGATTTTTCGTTGAAAAATGCCTCCCACTGGTCGACTTGCGCGATCACACTGGATGGCAGATCAAGAGGTGGATCAAAATCCGGATAGCCCTGCTTTATCCAGTTTTCCAACTGCAGTTGTTCCTGGCGCGGTAAGGGCGCCATGCCATAGGGCATGGCGGCCATCGGCTGTTTGGCAAGAAAATTATCAACTTCTTCGATTGTTGCCGCACAGGACAATTCACGGTTGATATCCAACGGAAAGTCCGTGGGCAATTTTCCTCCGGAGGGAAAGGTATTCTCGGGTTTGCGTGTAACAAGCCTGTATAACGCGTCGTCCAGATAGTCGGTATTTTTGGGCGAAGCTGAGGTGGCGGTAATCACCTCGTGAAAGCCTAGCTTGCGCCAGTCGGTGACGGAACGGCCATCAATAAAAAGCCTTGTGGTGACGTCTTCTGAGAATCTGGAGGGGTTATAGACAGTTTGAGGGGTCGCTCCGCGCAAGAGCCCCTCATAAGCACCAAGTTTTAATTGACAGGGGGCGTCATAACAGCCATGGCACACCACGCAGCGTGTATCCAGGATGCGCTTTACGTCGGTGCTTTCCGAATATTGGGTGGCGTCAGCCCAACCATTGCCGATCATCAACAGAAAGGCGGCGATCAATATTGATATTGTTTGTATTGGAATCATTGGCACCAACCTGTTCACAGCCAGCGTTTAACCATCATGGCAATCCGCTCCAACCATCGCGATACCCCATCGCGCCGTTCCCAATCCTGAGACTCGATGCTTTCCGACTGCGATAAATCCTGCAGGAACTGCACTTTAAGTTCGGCGGCCAATCCCCTATCGGCTGTTGCCAGATTGAGTTCGTAGTTAATAAATAAACTGCGGTAATCCAGATTGGCCGTTCCCACCATCGACCAGTTGTCGTCGACTACCACCGTTTTTGCGTGCAGCATTCGCGGCAGGTACTCAAAAATTCGCACACCGGAATCGAGCAAGGAGGCATAAATATGACGGGCGGCCCAGCGCGCAATACGCACGTCACTCTCACCGGGAACCAGTAGCCTGACATCCACGCCACGCTCAGCGGCCTGACGCAATTGGCTGAGGGTATGACTATCGGGGACAAAATAAGGGGTGGTCAGATAAATAAACGTCTTCGCCTTGTCGAATGCCGCGCCGTACACACATCGCAAGCGGTGGCGACAGGTCAGCGTATGATTGTGCAGCAGTCTGCTGCCCGCTTCCTTTTGCATGGGCTGCCAACGCAGACGACCTTGCCAAAATGCGTCAAACAATTGCACGGCCACGTCGACAAGTGAGCCGCCAAAACTCACATGGGTATCACGCCAGCGCGCATCCCCGTAATACTCCCTGGAATTTTCCTGATGTATATTGAAGCCACCGAGAAAGGCGACACGATCATCCACAATCAGCATCTTGCGATGATTACGGCGGTTATAGCGCCAGGGCCTGCGCCAGCTCCAGCGGTGAAACCAGCGTAATTTCACACCGTTGCAACGCAGGTGATTTTGCATCTTGCGCGAAAACCAGAACAACGAGCCCGCCGCATCGATATGCACCCTTACCACGATACCCGCTTGTGCCCGTTCAATAAGCGCCTGACAAAACCGATTGCCTACCGCGTCATCGGCAAATATATAGGATTCCAGTCGAATACTCTCTTTCGCACCCGCTATCGCCGAAAGCATGGATGCATATAAATCATCGCCCTCGGTAAACAACTGGAAGGTTTCCGCAGCATGATCGGGTAATGTGGTGCAATCGTTCCCGTCACATCGGTTTTCCGTTCCGTCCGGCCTCACGTTCAAACTTGTGCAATATTCAATCATCAGAATTCAAACTGGAACTGCCGACAAACGCTCGCCATTGCTCCCGTCGAGGAATAAACATAGGCACCCGTTGCTGGTAGGCGCGATAGGTTTCGCCAAATTCCGCCAGTACCTGGCGCTCTTCCTTTCGGGCCAGCATGTAATAAGCAAATACAATCACCGGGAAAAGCCCCACAGAAAACAGTGTGGGCCAGTGCACCACACCCTCGCCAAACAGCGCGATAAACAGGCCGTGTATTGAGGATGCCGGACAAAACGGTACAACCCATCGGTCACCAGCGTGTTTTGTTGACGTGCGCGATGCACCTGTCGCCAGCCCTGGAAAAAAATGCCAATCCCGAGTAGCACCAACGCATAACCCAGAATCATCGAAATCATCATGCCCGTCTCGCCCATGCCCAATAAGGTGGACCATAGGCTGGCATTCAGATCGTACCGATCAAGGCCAAAGAACCGTGACAGCAAATATATGGTTAATGGGAATCCATACATTTCAGCGTATAGCGCGATAATAAATGCCTGCACCACGCCCGCACTGGCCCATTCATGCCAGGATTTGGGTGCCAGATAGCGATAAAAAAACCAGGAAATCACCACGATCATAATGATCGCGAGCGCCCACGCGCCTGAATGTTGTATCGTTTGTTCCATCTTTAATCCTCCAACTCACGTGCTGTTATGGTAAATTTCATATTTGTTCGACAATAGCCTGTCCAGCACCAGACAAGCGGTAATATCGCCGGTGACGTTGATAGCTGAACGCTTGAGATGTCTTTTCTTCATGCGCTTTACTTATGTCGTAAATTGCATAGACCTTATCTACCAACGACCGAGGCAGAACCGTGCTACTACGGTCGGCCCAACTCCACTTGCATTACATTGATCCCTCCGGTACGGAACATGCCGGCACAACTGGCCAGGTAGAACCGCCATTTGCGTATAAATATTTCGCTGTAGCCTAGCGCCTGTATTGCCGGAATTTGTTTATCAACGTTTGCCAGCCATTTTTCCAACGTAATGGCATAGTCCTGGCCGAATTCAAAAACATCATTCACCACCAGCCCGCTGTCCACGGCAATCGTTTCAAAGCGTTCCCTGGAGGGCAGCATCCCGCCGGGGAAAATATGCTCTCTGAGAAAATCACTGCCGGCTCGATACCAGTCAAACCGCTCTTCTGCGATGGTAATCGTCTGTATCATTGCCTTGCCCGCAGGTCTTAGGTAGTTGTACACATCCCTCATATACGTAGACCAATACGACTCGCCAACGTGTTCAAACATCCCGATCGATACCACGTAATCGAACGATCCCGTCAGTTCGCGGTAATCCTGCAATCGAACCTCGGTATTCGAGTCCAGTCCGGCGGATTGCAGTCGTTCAGCAGCATATTGCGCCTGCTCTTTTGACAGAGTCACACCCGTGACATGGCAATCACGTGCAGCCGCGACTTCCATAAAACCGCCCCAGCCACAACCGATTTCCAGCATGCGGCTTCCCGGTGACGGGGCCAATCGCTGAAGGATCCGTTGGTATTTGGCTTTTTGCGCATCAAAAAGTGAGACGGAGGCATCACCGTTAAACAGAGCGCTGGAATAGGTCATGCTCTTATCCAGCCAGAGCGGGTAGAAGTCGTTGCCCAGGTCATAATGCTCATGCACGTTTTGACGGCTGCGTTTGAGCGTGTTGGGGAACAGGTGGTGTTTGCACCAGTACAGTAGTTTTAGCCACAGGTTGGTCTGTAAATACCGGTCGAAAACGGTCAGATTGGCGGCGGCTAAACGCATGAGCGCCAGCAGATCGGGCGTGGACCATTTCCCCGCCATGTAGTCTTCCCCCAGGCCCACGTCACCGTGGGTGATCAGACGATCAATCACATCCCAATGAAACAGGGTCATTTCAGCATTGACAAAGGCAGTTTTCCCTCCATGGTGTGTTGTCTGACCATTGGGCCAGGTAAGCGACAAAGATCCGAACTGAAGCGACTTCAAAGCCTGCAAGAAAAGCTTCTGGTGGATATTGCTCACTTTTCCTTTTCTTGTTTCTGGTATCTCAGATTCACTGTTTTCGGAAAAATATGCTTTGTCCATGCGTCCCTTCATCACAGTGTTTCCAACAAATCCAGTAGACGACAGGCATAGGCATACTCGTTGTCGTACCACACTTGAAGCTTTACGGTTCGGTCACCGATGACCCGCGTGGACAGCCCGTGTACGATGGCGGAATGGGCGTTGCCGACAATATCGCTGCTCACCCACTCCTGCAGGGTAAAATCCATGACCCCACTAAGGGCATTTTTACAGGCATCCAACAAACGCTGATTGACTTCATCAACCGTCACTGGTTGTTGCAATCGCACCGTAATATCGGTCAAACCGCCATCGGCTATTGGTGCCCTGACCGCCAGGGCGGAAAACTTCCCGGAAAGATCGGGCAGCACAGCCGCAACGACTTTGTCCGCACCGGTGGAAGTGGGCACCAGGTTGAGGGCCGCCGCGCGACCGCGAATGCGCTTTCGGGAGGCGACATCCACCAGCCCCTGAGAGGAGGTGTAGGCATGAATGGTGGTGGCCGACGCCGTCTCAATACCCCAGGCCTGCAGTAGCACAGCCAGCGGCGGCACCAGGGAGTTGGTGGTGCAGGAGCCACTGGAAATGATCTGGTGTTGTTCAGGGTTAAATGCACCCTGGTTAACCCCATAGATAATGGTTAGATCAGCCGATTCAGACGGGGCGCTGATTAACACCCTTCCCGCCCCTGCCGCCAAGTGCTTCGCCGCATCGTCGTGCTTTCTGAAAACGCCCGTGGCTTCAAGCACCCAGTCCACTGCCATATCCGACCAGGGCAACTGCCCGGGATCAGGCTGATGACTCACCGGAATGGACACACCGGACACGCGCAACTGATCACCACTGATTTCAACAGGCGCCGCAAGACGACCGTGGACCGAGTCAAATTCCAGCAAATAGGCCAGCGTCTCATTGTCAGTCAGGTCGTTGAGCGCAACCAGTTGCAGATTTTCAGGCATGCGTCGCAGGTATTCGCGAATAACTAACCGGCCGATTCTGCCGGCGCCATTGATTGCAAATCGTTTCATGGCTCTTCTCCCTGTTTGCGTATGAATTTCAGTTAGTGGTACTGATTCAATCGGATAAAACCACCAGTGTGTTTGGCAACTCGTTTTTGTCTTGCGTTGCCGGGTAATGCTCTGCCAGTAAGCGACCACAGGATTGAATGCACTGAATAAATCCCTCAGCAATTTGCTTGCGCTTTACCTGTTGGACAAAGGCAGAAACAATGTCCTGCCATTGCTCATCCGCTATTTTTTGGGCGATACCCCGGTCGGTAAGGATTTCCACATAGCGTTCCTGCGCTGACACAAAAATCAGTAGGCCCATCCCTTCCCGCGTATGATGCAGACCGTTCTCCAGAAACTGCCGCCTCGCCATATTGGCAGCGCGCCAGTAGCGAACCGGTTGGGGAATAATCCGCTGAAAAAATGGCTGCCAGCGAAATAGCAGCCAGGACGCGACGAAGACCAGCAACTGCAACAGTGACACTGCGCTACTGTGTCCCCACCAGGGTGTTAATACCAACAGCAGAGGTGACACCAACGCGAGCAACGCTGCCCAAAGGGCTGGAATGTAATAATAATCATCGCTGCGTGGCGCAAGCACGCACACCACTTCCGCATCGGTGAGTTGTTCGACGTCACTGATGGCCTGACTGATCTGTTGCTGTAACCGTTTTGAATACTGCATCACCAACCTCCCGAGGCGCCGCCGCCACCAAAACCACCGCCACCGCCGCCGAATCCACCGCCCCGGCGCGAACCACCGTAATGGCCACCATGGTGGCCATAAAATCCCCCCATGCCAAAGCGCTGTAGAAAGATCAGGGGAAGAAAGAAAATCACCCACCAGGGTGGCAATTCATTGGATTGATTCTGGGGCGATCTGAAACGGTATTGTCCACCCATGGCCTGAATAATGGCATCCACACCTTCGGTAATACCCTGGGCGAAGTTGCTATCACGAAACTGCGGCAGGATCACCGCCTGTATAATGTTGGCAGACAGCGCATCGGTCAGCTCGCCTTCCAGGCCATATCCCACTTCGATACGTACCTTGCGAAGACCTGGCACCACGATCAGCAAGGCGCCATTGTCCTTACCTTTCTGTCCGATACCCCACGCCCGTCCCAGCTGGTAGCCGTAGTCCTCGATTGCCAGCCCTTGCAGGTCCTTCAGCGTAACCACCACCAGTTGATTGCCAGTCGCGGCCTCGTGGGCCTGCAACTGCTGCTCAAGCTGTTGTGCCGTGCCGGAATCCAGCAACCCGGCCTGATCGACCACCCGACCGCTGAGCGGGGGGAAGGAGACCGCCGCGAAGAGCGGCAGACTGGCCCAGAGCAGCAGTAGGCAGGTACTGATTCGCCATACGCTAGTCATTGAAATCTACCTTGGGCGCCTGTTCTGCATTCTGGTTCGTAGCCTCATAGGTTTCCCGTAGCGGCATATCACTGTAAAGAATCCAGTGCCAGATCCTGCCGGGAAAGGTTCTTATCTCCCTGTTGTATTGGTTGACTGCCTGAATAAAATCGCGACGGGCGACGCTGATTCGGTTCTCAGTGCCTTCCAACTGGGATTGCAACGCCAGAAAATTTTGATTGGCTTTCAAATCGGGATAGCGCTCAACGACGACCATAAGACGCTGTAGCGCACTTCCCAGCTCGCTCTGAGCTGCCTGAAACTGCTGTAGCTTCTGTGGATTATCAAGTAGATCTTTGCCCGCCTGAATGGAACCGACTTTGGCGCGGGCCTCAGTCACCGCTATCAGCGTTTCCTGTTCATGGGCGGCATAACCTTTGACGGTGGCGACTAGATTGGGAACCAGATCCGCACGCCGCTGGTACTGATTCTCCACCTGGGCCCAGGCAGCTTTCGCCTGCTCATCGTAGGTGGGGATGTTGTTAACGCCGCAACCGCTTAACCACGGCAGCGTGAATAACAAAACCAGCAGAGCGCGCGGGAATAATGGCCTGAGTTCCCATCGAGCGTTTATCAACATTGTCATAATATTCTCCATCGTTAGGGTTATAGGGGTTACAAGAAACGATCCGCAGCGATACCCAACGCGATGCCGATCAACAAGGTTAAAAAGCCCATGGCCACCGGCAGACGCAAAGTCTTAGCCCCCGCCGTCAGGACAATCGCGTATTTAAAAATCAGGTTGGCAACAAAGGCTATCACGATGGCGTTTACCGCCACCGGCGAGCTGAGTGTCTGGCTCGATACCAATTTAAGGTTGGAAATGGTAATGGCATCCAGGTCCGTCAGACCTGAGATAAAGGCCACGACATAAACACCGGTATCGGCGAAGTTGTCGTTCATCCATGATACCAGTAGCAATACCACAGCGAATGCCGCCGCAAAGCCCAGCGCGGTTTTCAGTTCCGCCGGATTCCTGACCTCCAGATCTGGGAGGGCTTTTTGTGCACTAACAACACGACGATAAGCCCAAAGCCCATAAACACCACCCACTAAACCGCCGCCTAATAACCAGGGCAACATGGGCCGCAACATGGACGGCTCTACCACTGAAACCAGGATACCAACGCGAATGAACAGGACAATGTGCGAGAGCAGGATGATGGTGCTGGCAACAGTGGAGAACCCCCGCAGGCTCTTACTGTGTCGCGCATAGACAAGCGTGGTCGCCGTGGTGGAAACCAGGCCGCCAAACAAGCCGATAATCAGCAGCCCTGCCTTGCCGTCCAGACAGCGTAGCGCCACGTAACCGGCGAGACTGATACCGCTGATCAACACCACCAGCCAACCGGTTTGATAGGGGTTGAACACCGCATAGGGACCATAGGTGGTATCAGGCAGGATGGGCAGCAAAATAAACGCGACCGCCGCAAACTGGAAGAACGACCGGATATCCTTATCCGTCAACTGCTGCGGCACCTGTCTCAATTGCTCGCGGAAATACAAAATAGCGGTGATAGCGATGGCTAAAGCAGACGGTAACAGCGGATGGCCAAGCCACAGACTGTAGCCAAGCGCAAAAGCGATTAACCCGGCCATCACCGTCGTCGTGTCCGACTCTTCGGATGTTGATTTTGCCTGCGCAACGACCAATGAAAGACCAACCAACAGACCAATCGCAATGGCCAGCCCCACATTCTGATCAGGTGTAGCAATATAGCCGGCCAGACTGCCGGAAAGCGCAATCAGGGTAAACGTGCGCACGCCGGCAATGGCATTATTGTGGCGCTCACGTTCAAGCCCGATCAAAAAGCCGATGCCGATACTTTGCGCAAACAACATCAGATGGGAAAGTTGCGTTTGGTATTCATTCATAACACGGATAACATCCTCCACGATCCATAATGCCGTGACGACTGAAGACGATCTGGTTGATACCCCTCACGCTCCCCTGCATTAATGGTTCTCCGTAGGCGTGAAGGTGGAAAACGCCGCTTGCTGAATCGCCGTGGACACGCTGATTTTCTGTTTGATGCCAGACAGATGTTGATCGTCCAGTGTCTCCTCCGCCAGCAATCGTTGGGCGGTTTCTTCCAGCAACGATTGATTGAGTACGAGAATATCCGTCGCCAGGGCAAAAGCGTCATTCAACAGTTGGCTGACGGCTGCCGATACCCGCTGTGCCATATCGGGGCCGAAACGCAGGCTGGAATCAGTGATGGATGGATCGAGAAACGGCGATTTTGGCGTATCAATGGACAGCATGCCGATCTCGTCCGACATGCCATACTGGGTCACCATGGCTCGGGCAATATCCGTGGCTTTCACCAAATCGTCGGCGGCGCCGGTGGTCACTTCGTCGAAGATCAGTTGCTCCGCCGCTCTCCCCGCCAACAGCACGGCGATACGATTCTGCAAATCTTTTTTGCTCATTAAATAGCGATCTTCCGAGGGGCGCTGGATGGTGTAGCCAAGCGCTCCCACACCACGGGGGATTATGGAGACTTTTTGAATCGGCTGTTCCGGGCTGAGCGCCATGCCCACCAGGGCATGACCCATTTCGTGATGCGCGACGACGGCCTTTTCCTGTGGATTGATCAGTTTGTTTTTCTTCTCCAAGCCAGCAATGATGCGCTCGATGGCATTGACAAAATCCTCCATGGAGACACTGTCGGCACCGCGCCGGGTGGCGAGCAGCGCCGCTTCATTAACCAGGTTCGCCAGGTCCGCGCCACTGAATCCGGTGGTTAGCGACGCAACTGCTTCTATGCTGACCGTATCATCGGCCTGTATCTTTACCATATGGACGCGAAGTATCTGTCCACGGCCGACTTTATCCGGGCGGTCGACCAATACCTGACGGTCAAAGCGGCCAGCGCGTAGTAAGGCCGGGTCGAGGATTTCGGGCCGGTTGGTGGCTGCGAGAATGATCACGCCTTCAGAGGGATTAAAACCATCCAGTTCGCTGAGTAACTGATTCAGGGTTTGTTCACGCTCATCGTGGCCCCCGGACATGGGGCCTACACCGCGCACACGACCCAAGGCATCCAGTTCGTCGATAAAAATAATGGCGGGGGCATGTTGCTTGGCCTGTTCAAACAGATCCCGCACTCTGGCGGCACCAACACCGACAAACATTTCGATAAATTCCGAGCCGCTAATGGAAAAGAACGCCACTCCGGCCTCCCCCGCCACGGCGCGGGCGATCAGTGTTTTACCGGTACCCGGCGGGCCAACCAGTAATACCCCCTTGGGAATATGGGCACCCAATCGGCTATATCTCCCCGGTTCTTTTAAGAACTGCACCACTTCCACCAATTCTTCCTTGGCCTCATCCACCCCAGCCACGTCATCAAACGTGACGCCCGTATCTTTCTCAACCAACACCTTGGCTTTGCTCTTACCGATATTCATCATGCCGCCCATGCCCTGCTTGTCGGCAAATTTACGGAACATCAAAAACCACACCAGGAAAAACACCAGTGCCGGAGCGATCCAGCCGATTAATGTGGCAAGCGGCCCACCGGAGACAACACCCTTGTAGTCCACGTTATAGGGGGCGAGTTTTTCCGCCAGGTCGATATCGACCCGGGGTGTAACGAAGTGGTCTTTGCCCTCAATCGGCTCCTTGAAGCTGCCGCGAATGGTTTGCTGATCAACCACCAGGTCTTTTAACCAGCCCTGTTGCAGGTAGCGCTCAAACTCGCTGTAACTCAGTTGAGCCTGACTAGCTGTGTGTCCCCAGAAGCTCTGAAACAGCACAACCCCCCACAGCGCCACAAACAGGTAGACCAGATTCAATTGCTGCTTTTTATTCATTGCATTTTCCTCAGTGACAACCACCGTCCTTGGTCAGGTGTGCAAGGTTGTCGAGTTCACACTCCTCGCTGTAATGAATCAGTCCCCGTTTAACCTGATCCAACACACCTTTGCGAAACCCAACTGCCGCTTTCTCGATGGCTTTTTCAATATCCTCCAGAGAGACTTGAATGAGGTCGTAAGTCACGTACAAGTCTTCACCTTCAAACACAATTGCTTCAACACCCATCAGCATCTGCAGTGAGGCTTCCAGTTCTGCTTTAAGGGGATCGCTGATGGCTTCGCAAAATCGAATGCGACGCTTCTTTAACACCACCTGGTCTTTCTGCTTGGGTGACTTGCCATGTTGGGGGTCACCCACAAACAGATGTGGATGGGACTTAAATCGCTCCAGACACTGGGTCGAACAAAAATAGTGATCAACGCCCTGATAGTTCACCAACAGTGATCGGTTGATTTTTGTCATATAACAAACAGGGCAGTGAATCGTGAATTCCAGTTTGTTCATCAAAACCTCCTCAGGGTTGCTGGCCCACGCCATTCAACAACTGGTACAACTCGCTTTCGGTGGTTAATACCAGCGTGGTGGAAGGATCAATCACCTGCTTGTAGGTTTCCAATGTCTTCACAAGGTCATACAGTTCACGTGACGACTTGGTTTGGTTGTAGGCCGCCGCATAGATTTCTGTGGCTTTGGCATCGGCCACACCTTGAATAGATTGAATTTTTCGGTACGCTTCGGACTCAATACGCTGCAGGTCTTTTTCCTTGTTGCCGATAATTTTGGCGGCCTCACCGGCACCTTCGGAACGAAACCGCTCAGCAATCTGCTGGCGTTCACTGATCATTCTGGCGTAGATTTTCTGCCGGACGCTTTCGTTATAGTTAATCCGCTTAAACCGGATATCGAGCAACTCAATACCGAAT
>OJBP01000864.1_pt1 | contig 12352 bp, 8 predicted proteins | sample 1590691 | NCBI WGS metagenome assembly OJBP01 (sample SAMN05416848, study PRJEB24817) | seawater metagenome | isolation source: Sea water | place: Canada:Atlantic | collected 2013-07 | reverse complement strand
ATCTACACTATCCTCTTCGTCGGCAGCGTCAGATGTGTATAAGAGACAGCACTTACATTTAAACCTATGGTTCCATTATCATCCATAATGTCTTTACTAAACGCTAGGTTAATAGATAAAATCCCTTCAGTTTCAGTTTGAGCGTTATTTCTAGGTCCTCTATAAAATCCGTTTGTTTGCCAATCTATTTTCCAAGGTAAGCTCACTTTGGCACTTGCACGGGCAAACCAGCTATTATTTTCGGTTCCGTATTCTATCCCGTTGAAGCTTCCATCACTTTTAAAGTTGAAGTAATTAAAGCTACCATTAAGGCGTAACCATTTTAAAGGGTTATACAGTATCCCAGCTTCAAACCCGTAGCGCTCATTGGTTGAAAGGTTAATAGGAATAGTCCGTACTACATTTACACCGTTTATAACTTGTCCAGTTTGCTCTTGAATGCGCTCAAACGAATCCGTTTCGTGTTGATAGTAAATAGAAGATGTAAGGGTTAATTTGTCCCATCGTTTTAAATACCCTAAATCGAAGGCACTTGCATACGCTGGATCTAGATCAGGATTACCTTGAAATACGTTGGTAACACTCGATCTTGAGGGAAAGGGATTGATAAACCAACCTCTTGGACGGTTAATCCTTCTATTGTATCCTAAAGTTATATTTTCACGTTCTGCTATTTCGTAAATTAAGTTTACGGTAGGAAAGAGCCCCAAATAGTTTTTATCGAAGTTGGTATCGATGTCTACACCCAGCGCTTCAGAAAACGCATCTTCATCAAGGCTTGATTGTATTTCACCTTTTAGTTGCGTGTTTTCCAAACGTAGTCCTAATAAGAAAGAGAACTTACCAAATTTGTTTCCGTATTGTGTATAAACCGCGTTTACGTTTTCGGTATAATCAAAAATGTTTGAAAGCGTATCATTCCGAACAAAAACACCAGTTGAGTTTTCTTGATTTAACGTATAATCGGTTATTTCATTTTCAAAATTACCACGATATCCTGCTTCAAACTGTGCATTTTCGCCAATTGGCAATACATAATCAGCTTGAATAAGGTATTCTTCCTGTGTTTCTTTATTCAAAATATCTTCAGAAGGGAAATCAAAAGGAGAGGGTTGTAGGCGTCTTTCAGTAATAAAAGATCGTTCTTCTTCTTCATCGTTTTCATATTGAAAATCTGCAGTAAGTTTGTGCCCTTCATCATTAAAATTATTTACATAGTTTAATGAAAGTTGATAGCTTTGATCTTCTTCGGTTTCCAGTTCTTCTCTAACGGTTGTTTCTTGCAATGTTCCGTCGCTGAATTTTCTCGCGTTGTTGGTAGTTAAATCTTCATCATCACCCAAGCGAAGAAACCCGCTAGCAGTAATGGAAGAGCTTTCAGTTAAAAAATATTCAATTCCTAAATTGGTGTTGAATCCTCTGTTTAAACGCTCATAATCTCTATCTTCAATAACTCGATCGAAGGTTGGGTCTGTTGTTACCTCTTCACCTGTATCTGGGTCTGTGAAAGTTGTAGGGAAATATTGATTATTGAAAAAGGCATTTCCTGGTGCATCGCGATAGCGAATGCTTGTGGTATTAAAAATATTGAAATTATCAGTTCTTAAATTGATGTTTCCAGAGACACCACTACTTGTAGGAACACCTAAATTCGCTGAAAAAGAACCATTTAATCCCAAAGTTTTTTCTTTTTTCAGAATAATGTTTAGAATCCCTGCGGTACCTTCAGCATCATACCTAGCAGAAGGAGAGGTGATAACTTCTACACGTTCAATGGCTTCGGCAGGCAGTTGACGTAGCGCATCGGTGGAGCCAAAACCTGCAATGGCAGACGGTTTTCCATTAATTAAAATACGTACGTTTTCGTTACCACGTAAACTAATGGCACCTTCTACATCTACATTTACAGAGGGAACATTATTTAAGGCATCGCTTACTGTCGCACCACTTGTGGTAAGATCCTTACCAATATTGTAGATTTTTTTATCGAGTCTTACTTGTACTTCGGTAGTTTCGGCACGGATAACTACTTCGTCTAAACTTTCCGTATCTACTGCTAACGAAACAGTAGGAAGGGTTGTGTTTTTAGTAAAGTTCTTATTGGGTATTTCTTTTGTTTCATACGAAATGAACTCATATTTAACAGTATAGACACCAGGTGGAACCTTAAGGGAGAACATACCTTTGGTATCGGTAATCCCTCCATTAGCAACTTTTCCTTGTGCATCAGAAAGAGACACGGTTGCATACTCTAAGGGTATATTTGAACCGGCTTCTATAACTTTTCCGGTCACGGTTATGGAATTAGGCTTTTGATTTTGGGCTAGTAAAAATGTACTGCAAAGCAACGCAAGTACAAGATGGTATAGTTTCATAGTCGGTTTTACAGGGTTTGACTGCGAAAATACACGTGGGTTTAGTCTGGTTTCCTTAAAATTCTGTTAAATAAAAAACTGTACCTATAATATATTCAATACATTCTCTGGAGGTCTGCCAATAGTAGCTTTATTGTCTTTTACAATAATAGGACGCTCTATTAACTTGGGGTTTTCTATCATAGCGTCTATTATTTCTTCTTGTGTTAGGTCTTTTCCTTTATAGTTGTCTTTCCAAACCTGTTCATTTTTACGCACTAATGCAATGGGTTTAATGTTTAGTAAATTAAGGATTTCTTTCAACTCCGCTTTAGATGGCGGTTCCTCTAAATACTTTACAATGTTCAAATCTTCATTTTTATCTTCTAATAACTGAAGAGTTTGTCGAGATTTGCTGCATCTTGGGTTGTGATATATCGTTGTCATAATAGTTTTTATAAATTCAGTTCTTCTATTTCTAGGGTATAATCGTGCTGCAGATCTTCGTGCAGCTCATTAATTCGCTTCTTTACTAATATTAATTGCCGTTCATAAAGGTTTGTCAATGTTTTATTTCTTTTTATAGACGGTTTCAAGCTTTTTAACTGTTCGCAAAAATACAAAAGGAGTTCTACTTCTGTTTCTTTCTTTTTTGAATATCGAATGTATTTTTTAACCATTCGTAATATTTTCCGAATGGTTTTCTTCATATAATAGTAGCTATTAGTGTTTATTTCTGAAAATCCTTCATTGATAGCTAGTTTTACACTTTCAATATACTCTTCTTCATTATGCGATTGAAACAATAAATAGGTAAGCAGCTCTTTATTTTCTTTTTTGAATTTAGCCAAACGAAGACAGAGCTCTTCCAATTCATCCGAAGATCGAAATTTTAATTCTTTTTTAAGCTGGGCTACGGTGGCTGGTTTCATATATGAGAAATATACATATTAAAATTTGACTAGCTACAGAAGCCTACCATAAAAACTAAGTTTTATCAATTCTCTTTTAGGATGATACTATCGGTCTTCGAAGTCAGTAAAACCATACAAATTTTTATTTAGCGTTAAGTATAACAATACCATACAGAAAAGTGTTATGAGTATTTTTAAAACTTTAACTGTATATAATTTATAAAAAAAGTAATAGTGAAAAGTTATAATAAGTATGTTATTGTGTTAAAGCAGTTGAATGATAATATGTTATGTCTATTTAGGGTAAATTACTAGTTCGTTAATTTTTTATTAAAATGTTTTTGACTAATTTTAAAGTTAAATTGCAACAGTAAACCTGCATGAAACTACATTTACTTATTTTTTTCCTTCTTTCGTTTTGTTTAAAATCTTTTTCACAATCGAAGACTAAAAGCGATATCTATATCTCGTATGATACTATTGTAGGTTTAGAAAATACTGGTCTCTACAATGGAAAACAATTTAAAGACCCTTACTTAAACACCGATGGAACATACAGGTATTTTGAAGGATATAACTTTACAAAAGGAACATTAACTTACGATAGTCAATTTTATGCCGATGTTCCTTTAAAATATGATGTATACGGCGATAAGTTGGTAACAAGATCAAATGATAATTTAAAAATATTTAATATAGAATTAATTGCCGGTAAGGTTTCCTCTTTCTCAATAGATAACCACGATTTTATTCAACTAGACAGTTTAGATTTTAATTTAGAAGGGAATAATTTTTTTGAAGTTGCTTATAAAGGTACTTCTCTTGACTTATATATAAAGCATGTAAAGAAAAAAAGAGAAAAAGTGGTTAATGGCCTAGTGGAGTATCGTTTTTTTAATGATAATTTTTATTTGGTATCACACAACAAAGCGTACCATAATATAAAGACAATAAGCGATTTACGAAAAGCACTTCCAGAGAAGAAGGATGTAATACGCGAGTATTATAAAACGAATAAAAGCTTGTATAGATCTAATCGGGATGCCTTTATGCTAAAAATTGTTCAATATTTAGACAAAGAAACAAAGGTGTAAATTAAAAAATGACCTCTATTTATTTATGATAAAAAAACTCTCAATAGTTCTAATCTTCATTGTTTTTTCTGTCCACAATATGGTAGGGCAAACTAAAGATAATATTACGGTAGAATTTAACAATATAAACTTAAAAGAGGCGCTATTAAAAATTGAAAGGATAACCGATTATACATTTTATTTTAAAGAAAATTGGCTAAAAGATATTTCGGTAAACAAAAGTTATAAAAACGAAGCAATTAAAACGGTAGTAAGTGGAATATTAGAAAACACTAATATTAACTACCTTTTTAAAGAAAAGAAAATAATTCTGCTAAACAACAGTATTGTTTACCAAGAGTTGCCTTCCAACTATTTTGGAGAACAGGAGAAGAGTAATGAAGAAAATGAAGAAGTTGAAACGCAAACAAATAAAGCACCAATTTTCAAAGAAGAATATGAGGAAGAAACAACACAGCAAAGTGGAAGCATTATAACCATAGGAAAACAACAACCTAATTCTCAAAACAAAGTTTTTGAGATTTCTGGAGTTATTAAAAACTCTAAAACAAATAAACCTCTTTCAAGTGTTTCTATATCTACCACAAATGGATCTAGATATGCAATAACAAACAAAAATGGGTTTTATAGCATAAAATTGCCTTATGGGCTTAACAAATTAGAAACTAATTTACTAGGTTTTAATAAAACCTATAAAAATGTAATTGTGTATGGAAATGGAAGGTTAAATCTAACCATTGATGAAAATGCTGAAGCACTTGATGAAGTAGTCATTGAATCGAAAAGGGATGCTAACGTAAAAGATGTTGTCGTTGGGGTTACTACAATTGATGTTGAAGAAATTAAAACCATTCCTCTTGTATTAGGAGAACGCGATTTATTAAAAGTTGCTACTACCTTACCAGGAATAAAAACAGCAGGAGAAGGCGCAAGCGGTTTTAATATTAGGGGAGGAAGAGCAGATCAAAATTTAATACTTTTAGATGATGCAGTAATCTATAACCCGTCACACTTTTTAGGGTTCTTCTCTGCTGTTAATCCATTTACAACCGGAAGTTTAGAAATTTTTAAAGCAAGTATTCCTGCAGAGTATGGAGGTCGTTTGTCCTCAGTATTTGATATAGAAACCAAACGCGGAAACACAGAAGAAATTGCAGGTGAAGGTTCTGTAGGGCCTATTACCGCTAATTTAGCTGTAGAACTTCCTGTAGTTAAAGGGAAATCTTCGGTCATTGCAGGTGTTAGGGCAACTTATTCAGATTATATTTTAAAAAATTTAGATGAAGAATCATTAAACAATAGCGAAGCCTCTTTTTATGATGCTATAGTAAAATACAAACACGATATTGATAAAGACAACTCTGTTCAAGGGACAGTGTATTATAGTAAAGATAGGTTCAGTATTACATCCGACTCCGTTTTCGATTATAGCAACAGAGCCTTATCATTAAAATGGAACCATACGTTTAACGATAAAAATAGGGGGGAACTCTTATTTGTTAATAGTCAGTACAAATATGATATTGAATATGATGCGAGCGAAAATGATGATTTTAATTTTGGATATGTATTAAATGAAAGTCAGCTTAAGCTTAACCTTAATTATAATTTAAATGAAACCCATAAATTCAGTTACGGAGCAAGTAGTAAATTGTATAATATAGATCCTGGGACAATAGAACCTTTAGGTTCAATATCAGACGTAGAGCCTAAAACCATACAGCGAGAAAAAGGTTTGGAGTCTGCTTTATACATTTCAGATCTTATTGAGGTAAACAATAAACTTTCTATCAATGCTGGGCTCCGGTACTCTTTTTATGCTGCTTTGGGAGAAGCTTCTCAAAATGTATATGTTGAAGGCGTTCCTAAAAATGAAAACACGGTTACCGAAGTGAAAAATTATGGGAATAATGAAGTAATTAAAACTTATGGTGGACTGGAATACCGTATTTCGGGAAGATATTTGTTAGGAAACGATTACTCTATAAAAGGAGGGTATAATAGAACCATTCAATATTTACATTTATTATCTACCAATACCACGATGTCTCCAACCGATATTTGGAAATTGTCAGACTTAAATATTGAACCACAAAGAGCGAATCAATACTCTTTAGGATTGTTTAAGAATATTTTAGATGAAGACTTAGAGCTTAGTTTAGAAGGGTATTATAAAACAATGGACGATCTATTGGATTATAAAATTGGAGCACAGTTAATTTTAAATGAAGATTTAGAAACCGAATTACTCCAAGGCGAAGGAAAAGCATATGGAGTTGAGTTTTTAATGAAAAAAACAAAAGGAAGATTAAATGGATATGTTGGGTACAGTTATTCAAGATCATTTATAAAACTGGATAGTGAGCTTAACGAAGAAAGGGTTAACAATGGTGATTATTTCTCCGCTAATTATGATCAGCCTCATGATTTTTCCTTAGTAGCAAATTATAAGATTACAAAAAGATATAGTATTTCCACTAACTTCACATACAAAACAGGTAGACCAGTAACATACCCTATAGGACGGTTTAATTTTGCAGGCGAAGAACAAGTATTATACAGTGATCGTAATGAGTTTAGAATACCTGATTATTTTCGTTTAGATCTAGGTGTAAATATTGAAGGAAACCACAAAAAGAATAAGTTAGCACATAGCTTTGTTAATATCTCGGTTTACAATGTATTGGGCAGAAACAATCCGTATTCGGTATTTTTTGTAAATGAAGATGGAAAAATAAAAGCGTTTAAAACCTCTATTTTTTCAGTGCCGGTTCCAACAATAACCTATAATTTCAAGTTTTAACATGTCGATAAAGAAGATAACAATATTAATAATACTTATTTCATTTACACTTTTATTTAAAGGGTGTACAGAACCTTATGAAATTGAAACTAGAGACTTTGAAAGTGTTTTAGTAGTAGAAAGCAGCCTTACAGACGAATTAAAAACACAAGAAGTTAAATTGTCGAGAACTTCTACACTTGAAAATACAGACATACTAATAGAAGAAAATGCAACAGTAGCTGTTATAACTAATGATGGAAGACAGTACGGTTTCTCGCTCGATACTGAAACTGGAAGCTATCTTTCCAATGACGAATTTAAAGTTGATAAAGATGTGGAATACACCCTAAACATAACAACCAATGACGGTAAGAAATACACGTCAGCACCTGTAACATTGCCACAAAAAGTAGAAATAGATAAAGTGTATGCAGAATTCTATGAAGAAGAAGGGAAAAGAGGAGCGCAAGTGTATGTGGATAGCAAAGACTTAACAGGAAAAGCTAAGTATTTTCGGTATGAATATGAAGAAACCTATAAAATTGTGACCCTTTATTCCATTACTTTAGATGCAGAAATAGTAAATTATAATGAACAAACTGGGGAGTATGATATAATATTGACCGAAAAAGAACCGGAAGACGTCTGTTATTCTTCTCAATATTCAACAGGGATTATTCAAACAGCCACGAGCGATCTTACTGAAAACGAAGTGTTTCACTTCCCGGTTCGTTTTTTAGACGAAGAAAACAGTCTAATTAGGGATCAATACAGCATATTAGTAAAACAATACGTACAAAGCCTCGAAGCCTACACTTTTTATGAAACTATTAAAGAATTGGGAAGTGTAGAGAGCCTATTGTCACAAGGACAACCAGGCTACGTAACAGGAAATATAACGTCGGTCCAAAATCCAGAAGAAGAAAAAGTATTAGGTTTTTTTGAAGCTTCTCCCGTTACTACAAAAAGAACCTTCTTTAATTATGAAGATGTCGGCCTTGAAAAACCTCCTTATTTTTATGATTTATGCCAAGTATATAGACTGGACTATCGTGATAATACAGTATTGGACGAAGATAGAAATGAACGGAAATTTTTAAGAGAAAAGCTTATGTTTAATGATTATCAAGTTGTTGAAGGAGGGTTTCCCCTTTATTATATTGTGCAGGGAGAATGTAGTTATTGCACGTTATTCTCTTCGAATGTTAAACCAGATTATTGGGAAGATTAATTATGTATAAAACTTTTTTATTTGTTATAATAGTATGTTTCTCTTTTATAAGTAGGGGACAGGTAGCCCCTAGTGATACTTCATTAAAAAAAGAGGGCTTTCCTGAAGAGAAAACAGCACTAACTGTAAACACTACCCTATTATTAGCAGGTGAATCACTACTCTATAAGGCATATAATCATTTTACATTTAATAATGACAAAAGTGATTTAAGTAAGTTAGTGTATGTTTCATTACGAACAAAAGAAGACTCTATTGTTTTTAATCATAAACTAAAATTGAAACAAAGCACCGCAACCGGAACCTTTTTTATTCCAGCTACCTTAAATTCCGGTGTTTATAGACTTATAGCATATACCAACTCTTCCTTGAACAATGAAAAAAATGGCCTTTCTGAAAAACAGATTTATATAATAAACCCATATATAAAGTCAATTGAAAATGATGGTCAGAAGGCAGGTAAAGATAGCGTACAGATAAAATTTAGAAATGATTTTTTACCCAATGCCAACAAAAGCAGCGACAAGGAGCTTTCTCTACAAACCAATAAACAGTCCTATAAAACCCGTAAAAAGGCCACTATAACTGTTAATTCTAATGTTTTAGCTGATGGAGACTACGTATTGTCTGTTCGGAAACTTGATCCGGTACAGATTGTTGACGACCGTAACACTGTAACTAAATTAAAACAGAAGAATACTGTTTTCCGAATACCGGAACTACGCGGAGAATTAATTACAGGAAAAGTTATTTCTACCTCTGGAAATAAATCCGTCAGCAACAAAAACGTATCCCTTACAATACCTGGCGTGAATTATATTTTTAAAAATGCAGTCACCAACAAAAATGGTCGATTTTACTTTTCCATAACGCAGCCTTATTACACCGAAGACTGTATCATTCAAATTAACGAGCCTAATAAGGTTGACTACAAAATAGTGTTAGATAAAAATGAACTCAGGCCACAACTTCAAGAAGAGGGGGTGGTTATTACTATGGATCCTAAAATAAAGGATTGGCTACAAAACCGCAGTATTCAATCGCAAATTGAAAATGCGTATTTCAGTTCAAAAGAAAATAAAATTATTGATGAAAGAAACAACAGTAGATGGTATGATACCATAGGAACAAACTATGTCTTAGATAGTTATACTCGTTTTAATACTGTTGAAGAAACATTTGTTGAAGTAATAAAAAATGCCTCGATTAAAAAGAAAGGAAATGAATATACATTCGAAGTATTTGATAGAGCTGCGACCGATGTTAGCGGCCTTTATAAATCACTCGATGTATTAGTTTTAATGGATGGGTTTTTAATACAGAACAATAGTGAGGTAGTAAACTACGATGCCAATAAAATTAAAAGCATTAGTATTCTTAATGAAGCTTATAGGTTTGGTCCCAAAATTTATAGCGATGTTATTGTAATAGAAACCAAAAAAGGTGACTTTAGACCAATAGTACACGATGGTTATATGAAAGAGTTTAAATTAACAGCACCTTTATCTGCGAAAGAGTATGAATCTGTCAATATTTTAAAAGAACCTTCAAAACGAATCCCTGATTATAGAGTGCAATTACTGTGGGAGCCAGATGTTACTTTTACAGAAAATAAAATAATTAAAACGTTTTATACATCTAATGTTAAAGGAACTTTTGAAGTTAGCTTAGAAGGTTTTTCTGAAAAAGGAGAACCCGTTTCCATTCAAAAAACATTTACAGTAGAATAATTATTGTTAAAAAACTCATAACAAGTATGTTATGTTGTTTTTAATTTATTAGATTTATACTATCATATTGGGGTGCTAAAGTTAAAACAACTGAGAAAATACCCATTGAACTTAGAGAGGTAATACTCACTAAAGAATTATGATAGCAAAGAGAACTAAAATGTGAAATATCATTTTGTTCTCTTTGTTTTTTTATATTAATTTCAAAGAACTACTCCTTCTTTAACTTTTTATCCATCTGTGCTCCAATAAACGGTATTTTAGGGGCTAAAAAGTAACCTGTTAAACTGGCAAAAAGAATAGGAATAAAATACGTGAATCCTGTTAATGTCGCTAAAAGTATTGTTGTACTCATGGGCGTTCGGGTAACACAAGCGTTAACCGATGCCATACAACAAATAACCGCTAATGATAAATCAACGGAAGGAAAAATTTTATGAATAATAAGCCCTAAGGTTGCCCCCACAAAAAAGAGCGGAATAATAAAACCACCACGCCACCCCGAAGTAACCGTTACTGAAATGGCTATTATTTTAAAGACAAGTATAGCTAAAAGCAATGGTATTGAAAACTCACTAAAGAGTAACTCGTTAATTTCATGATGTCCAAAATAGCGGGTTATGGGAAGGTAAAATGCGATTACCCCCAAAATGATCCCTCCAATTAGTGTTTTTATATAAATAGGAACATATAATTTTTCGAAGATGTTTTTTAAAAACTTCGTGCAGAAAATAAATGACCACGCAATTACTGCAGCTGAACAAGCAAAAAGAACAGCAAATAGAAAATCATGAGTCGATTCCATTTCATAGGCTGGTAGTTCCCAAGTAGGACCGATGCCCAAATGAATAATTAATGCAAAAACTACATAACTAAAACAACTTGCTACAAAAGCAGGAATAATGGCTTTGTAATACTCAACAGCGTGTTTGTGGTGTAATATTTCCAAAGAGAATAAACTACCGCCTAAAGGAGCACCAAATAAGGCCGTAAAACCAGAAGCCATTCCTGCAATACTAAGGGAGCGTCGATCCTCTCCTTTTAACCGAAATATCTTTCCTAACCAAGTTCCTGTAGACCCTGTTACCTGTACTAAAGGTGCCTCAGGACCTAAACTACCACCAGAGGCCACACAAAGCAGTGAAGAAAGTATCATCGATGGATTATTCTTTGGATCTAGTTTCCCTTTATTAAAGCGAATATTATTGACAATTAACTGTATTTCACCAGGATCACCAATAAAGTGAATAATTATCCCTGCCAACAACCCACATATTGCCATTGCTGGAATTACTTGCCAACCTTCAAAAAAAGCGATTTGATGCGTTAAAAACTCTAAAACAATCCAATATACTCCGGCAATAACGCCACCCAATAATCCTAACAATGCCCACAATAGAAAGTTTCGGCTAAAGAGAAAAGGGTTAAAAGAAATAGGCCTATCCAGAATGTTTACATATTTTACGAGCTTTCTTCTTTTTTTAAGTTTCATTTCTAAAAATGGTTACTGTTTTTTGTTATGCGACTATAACTCATCACTTTTTTCCTTCTGTCCAGTCATCATTAAATACGCTTTTAAAAAGTCATCTAAATCTCCATCTAACACAGCATCGGTATTTCCTGTTTCGTGGCCTGTACGAACGTCTTTAATAAGTTTATAGGGATGAAGCACATAGTTTCGTATTTGTGAGCCCCATTCAATGGCCATTTTACTATCTTCAATCTCGGCACGCTGCGCTTGTTGTTTCCGTAATTCAATCTCATACAATTGTGATTTCAACATTTGCATGGCCTTTTGCCGGTTTTCCAATTGGGAGCGCGTTTCAGAATTATGAATCACAATCCCAGAGGGTTTGTGTGTTAAAATAGCTTTGGTTTCCACTTTATTTACATTTTGTCCTCCAGCACCGCTACTTCGTGCAAAATCCCACGAAATATCACCCGGGCTTACCTCAATTTCTATAGAATCATCTGCTAACGGGTAGACATATACACTGGCAAAACTAGTGTGGCGTTTGGCATTGCTGTCAAAAGGGGAGATGCGCACCAATCTGTGCACTCCATTTTCACTTTTAAGCCAACCAAAAGCATAGTCTCCTTCAATTTCTAGTGTTACGGTTTTTATACCAGCAACATCACCTTCTTGATAATTCAGTTCTTTTATTTTAAAACCATTCTTTTCGGCCCACATCATATACATACTGTCTCTTATACACATCTCCGAGCCCACGAGACGGACTCCTA
>OJBP01000857.1_pt1 | contig 12438 bp, 12 predicted proteins | sample 1590691 | NCBI WGS metagenome assembly OJBP01 (sample SAMN05416848, study PRJEB24817) | seawater metagenome | isolation source: Sea water | place: Canada:Atlantic | collected 2013-07 | reverse complement strand
CCTCCGACGACAAACGAACCACGTAGCGCTTCTTCATTCCACCACCTCTCAATAGCTTGCCGAATACTATTGAGAAAACAGCTTAACATCCGAAAGGGTCAAGCGGGTGGACTACTAGAGTGCGGCCCGATGTATTGCGATCGATCGACGCCCCGATGGGTACCCCGGCGCACGCCGGAACGCGGCTTCCTGTGGAATGGATGGTCTGTGGAATGGATGGTCTGTGATTGTCCAGGAAAGGTGCGCTCGTGCGCCCAGCCAGCCTGATGCAGTGAACGGTGGGGCGGAAGCACGCCGGCAAGCAGGTCATGGCCAAATCCAGTCGCCATCCGGGCACCTGGAATAGGATAGCCAATGTGCTCCTGCGCCATCGGGGCGGCGAGCCCTGTATTCAACAACGGATATCTGGAAGGCAAGGCATGCCAGTTCCCGTAATCGATCTTTTTGCTGGCCCCCGCCGACTACCTTATCCATTCGGAGTGTCATGGGATCCCGCAAAGCAGACATCGGGTGATCCTGCTTGGAGTGAGAAAGGGACCGGACATGCCTCAACACCAGTTGCTGCTACCGGTAGCAAGACCCGTCACGGTCAAGCAGGCCATCGACGACCTTCCCCGAATCCGCAGCAAGCTGTCGCGTGGCGATTCAGTGGAGGCATGGCGCAAGGCTGTTCAGGCCGCCCCCTCTTACGTCAAGGGATGGAGTACAGAGAACGAGTCCGCCATGATCGAGACAATGTGTGCCTTTGCCGCTGCGGCAACCGGCACCACGACCGGTGGTGCCTTCATTTCGCGAGGCTACAGAAGGCCGAAGAAACCGACCGAGCTTCAGCAATGGCTGTACGACCGAAGCCTGGGTGGCGCCTGTCAGTATGAAGCGCGTTCGCACATGGCATCTGATTGTCAAAGCGTCCGTCAAGGAGAAGGGCGACGAGAAGCTGGTCGATCGCTACCAGTTGCCCAAGCACTTTTTTACCCTGATGGTCTGGGCGCGGTCTATGGATCGTCGCAATACAATCGAAACTGTCGGGAAAGAGAGAACAGATGGTCAGGCCCAAAGCCCAAACACGATCAGATCAAGCGATGGGTCATTATGAGCAGTAACCGCTGGACGCCCGATCAACTGAAACTCGCCTTCCACCTCTATTGCCAACTTCCTTTCGGAAAATTGCATAGTCGCAACTCGGAGATCATTGAATTGGCCCAATTGATCGGTAGGACGCCATCGGCGGTCGCGATGAAACTGGTCAACTTTGCTAGCCTTGACCCAACGATTACATCGACGGGACGCCGGGGGCTGGGGAATGCCTCGCATGCAGATAGATCTGTTTGGAACGAATTTCATGCAAATTGGGACGGTCTTGTCGAGCAGTCCGCATCCTTGCGATTATCATTATCAAAAAACAATCATGATGCCCAAGAAGCGCTTATTCCAGGCACGCTTGCTGTCGAGCAAGACTTCACAGGAGAAACTAGAATTGCTTTTGCCAAACAACGAATCAAGCAACATTTTTTTCGACGTGCCGTTCTGAGCAGTTATGGAGAAAAATGCTGCATATCCGGTGTGAGTGATAAGCGTTTTCTTGTGGCGAGCCATATCGTGGAATGGAGCGAAGATCCATCTATTCGACTCCACCCTGGCAATGGCCTATGTCTATCCGCTATCCATGACAAGGCATTTGATAGCCATCTGTTCTCTCTGACAGAAGATTACCGAGTCGTTCTATCGAAGCATCTCAGAAGAACGCGCGATATTTTCCTGGGCCAAGTTTTTTTGTCCGTAGAAGGTTTGCAAATCACGCTACCAGAGCGTTTCCGGCCAGAGGTGGCGTTTTTGCGGCGGCATCGGGAAAAGATGCTGCACCAAGATCGATCCGGTACCGGGTAAAAGATCTGCCACAAACTTAGTCTGGCTGATCTGAAATGAATGCCTGCAATGTCGGCTCATAGAAAAAACTGTGCGCTACGCTGCCCGAATCGGCAGCGAGTGGGAGAAGTCATCCGACGTGTTCAAAGAGCTCTATGGGGATCGACAACGGCATCGAGGCCCAGCGAAAGGTATTGGCGGTCCCGGCCGCGGAATGGGGTCGCATCCATCAGTTGCTGCTTGTGAAGGAGCTGCTCACGCCAAAGGAAGACGGCGTGCTCAGGGTTGCCGTGCAGATTCCCTCCAAGCTACCGACAGAAAAGCAGAGTTTGGTGTTGTTGGATATTCTCGACAAGGGACGGCTGGAAGGTATTGTTGCGAGTTGATTTTGACCGGCGGATTTGGCGGATAGGGTAGGCGGCCGGGTCGAACCTTTCAATGTGAATTCCGCGCATGCCGCCAAAACGCGCCGGATGCGCCTCGTTCCCAACTGCCGGAGGCTACCCGCGCCGGCGGATCCGGATATCGGCATGCACGATGATCGCCATCAATTGATGTAGGATTCAATGCACTGCCGGTCCAATCGAGGTGCTGCCGTGCGCACGACCCTGAACATCGATGACGAATTGCTGGCCGAGGCCCAGCGGCTCTGCGGCATGACCGAAAAGGCGGCGCTGGTGCGCGAGGCCCTGAAGGCCCTGATCGAGCGCGAGAGCGCCCGCCGCCTGGCCCGCCTGGGCGGCAGCGAACCGCAGTTAGCGCCGATTCCCCGCCGGCGTCCAGGCCCCCCGTGATCCTGGTCGATACCTCGGTCTGGGTGGCTCACCTGCGCGCCGGTGACCCGGCGCTGGCCGCGCTCCTCGACGGCAACCGGGTAGCCATGCATCCCTTCGTCCTGGGCGAGCTGGCGTGCGGCAATCTGCGCCGGCGGGCAGAGCTGTTGGCGCTGCTCGGGCGCCTGCCCCGGGTCGCCGTGGCCCGCGACGACGAGGTGCTGTTTTTCATCGAGCGCCATGCGCTGATGGGCCGCGGCATCGGCTATCTGGATGCCCACCTCTTGGCTGCGGTGGCGCTGGATGGCGGCGCGCGCCTGTGGACCCGTGACAAACGGCTGCACGCGCTGGCCGGGGAACTGGGGCTGGCGGTCGCCGCGGCTCCCTGAGCTACGCCGAGCGGTTCCGCCCGCGTTTGCTGTGCGCCGGAGACGGCCTCCCCGCGCACCCCCCTCATCCCAGCTCGAAACCGATCTCCAGGGCGGCGTTCTTCAGCACCGTGAGCAGCACAGGGTCGGCCAGGGCGCGGTGGAAGTGCGGCTTGTCCGGCAGCACGCCGGCGCTTTCCGCGCGCTCGTTGAGCGCCAGCGCGGGCCGGTTGGCATGCATCGAGGACGGGTAGTAGAGCCCCTGGATCTGCGCGTAGGCGCGGTGAAAGCCGCGCGCCCAGGCGCGCCCCACCGAGCGCGGCCCGCTCATCAGTGCCATGGAGGCGCCGGCGCGGGTGGCAAAGGCGCCGGTCAGGTCGAGCACCTGGACGGCTGCTGCGAGCCGCAGCCCCAGCAGCCAGGGCTGGCGGTTCTCGCGATGGATGACCCGGGTCTGCTGGAACACCTCGGCCAGGCAGGTCACCGGGCTCTCCGCCAGATAGATGACTGCCTGGTCCTGCAGGCCGGGCTTGGGCCTTTGGTGGTGGTCGAAGCGCGCGTCGGCGGGTCCGTAGTGACGGAAATCGCGCCAGCGCATGGGGTGGGGGCCGGCGCGAAAGTAGACCCGCCACAACAGGGTGCCGGCGGCCAGGGTGCGGACCTCGGGCGCCAGCGCCGCCAGCCGCTTGGGGTCCGGCTCCCGGGGGAGCTTGGCGGTCACCGCGGCAGCTTGGTCACAGCTGCCGGGCGATGGCGATCACCGGCTTCAGGTCGCGCCCGGATTGCAGCCACGCCAGCGGGCTGAGCGGCCCGGCGTCGGTTTCCAGGTCCGGGTCCGGCGTGCTGTACCAGCGCCACAGGGACACCGGATCGAGATCTCCAGACAGTGCCGCGTTGACGCGGGCGACATTGGGCAGCAGGCCCCGCTCCTGAAACTGGAACAGCGGGATGCGCAGGTTGCGCTCGATACGGAACGCGCGCAGCGCGCGCTGGGCGATGAGTTGCCGCACCCGGGTCGGGGTCACGCCCAGGCGTGCGGCGGCCTCCGCGGGCGTCAGGCTGGTTTCCAGCAGCGCCGCAAAGGTGGTGGCGTAGCCGAGCAGCGGATCCCCGGCGCCGCGCCGCTCGGCGATGCGCGCGCCGCTTGCCTCCAGCAGCTCCTGTTCGGGCACCGTCAATTCCTCGGCCGAGGGGCCGTAGAGTGTCTCGCGCAGCTCCGAGATGGCTTCCCGCAACGAGCGGTTGAGTGCTTCCGGGGTTTTCGAGCGCAGGCCGTGGAGCTGGAAGTAGCGGCTTTCCGCGGCATTCGATGAGGCCATGGAGACGCTCTCTTTCGATTCATTGTGTCGAAAGATAGCGAAAACAGCGGTCTGGATCAAGCCTGCCGAGCGTCAGTATCCGGCACCTGTGCGTCCTGCGCTGCCCTGCGCCTCGCGCACTTCAACGCCCAGGCGGCGCCGGCGCCGGCGCAAGGATCCGGTGATTGGCGTGCGCATGTGCCGCAGGCCCGGGTTCATCCCCACCAGGGCCGAACTCCTGCAGCGGTCTGTGACCTCCGGGTCCAGGGTCTGGGTCGAGAGGGCGCAGGGTCGTACACTGCTGCGACCTGTTATTTTTTGAGCCGGCGTTCCCAGGACTGCTGCCGGTCAGCCATTCGTCCAACTGGAGTCCACTTATGAGCAACAATGCCATCGACGACATCGTCATGCACGGCGCCCTGCGCATCGACTCGCCGCAGTTCGGCGTCATGGATCCGCTCTCCGAAGAGACCCGCCCCCAAGAATACTACGACGCCATCAAGGCGCGCTTCGCCCATGAGCGTGACGTCCGCCTGGCTTACCGGCCTGAAGGCAGCAAGCAATACGACACCGAGCTCGAAGGTGAGCTCGCGCGCTACGACGTCGACCCCTACGCCGAGCCGCCGGCGCCACGCGCAGCCCTGACCGACACCGTCGAGTGCCTGTTCATCGGCGGCGGCTTCTCGGCGCTGCTGACCGCGGCCAAGCTGCGCGATATCGGGGTCGAGAGTATCCGCATCGTCGAGCGCGGCGCCGATGTCGGCGGCACCTGGTACTGGAACCGCTACCCGGGCATCGCCTGCGACGTGCCTTCCTACGACTATTTGCCGTTGCTCGATGAGATGAGCTACGTTCCCAAGCGGCGCTATGCCACCGGCGAGGAGATCTTCGCCCACTGCCAGGCGATCGCGCGGCGCTACAACCTCTACGAACTGGCGGTATTCCAGACCACCATCACCGAGACCCGCTGGAGTCGGGAGGAACAGCTGTGGCATCTCAGCACCGACCGCGGCGATCACATGAAGGCCCGCTTCGTGATCTGCGCCAACGGCATCCTCTCCAAGCCCAAGCTGACCAGGATCAAGGGCATGGAGACCTTCCGCGGACACTCCTTCCACACTTCGCGCTGGGACTATGCGTACACCGGCGACGATCTGTCCAAGCTCAGCGACAAGCGCGTGGGCATTATCGGCACCGGCGCCACCGCGGTGCAGGCCGTGCCCGGGCTGGGCGCCAACGCCAAGGAGCTTTATGTGTTTCAGCGTACGCCCTCGTCGATCGACATCCGCGATGATTGGGAGACCGATCTCGAATGGGCGAAAAAACTGCCGCGCGGCTGGCAGGCGATGCGCCGCGACGCCTTGTTGCGGCCGCCGGTGCTGAGCGAGGAGGCCAGGGCTCGGGTCGCCGCGATGCCCCGCGAGGAGCGCCGCCGCCGGCAGGAAAACGCCAACATCGACGCCATGATGCGAATCCACCGACGTATCGAGGAGATCGTCCAGGATCCGCAGACCGCGGAGTCGCTGAAGCCCTGGTACATGATGATGTGCAAGCGGCCCTGCTTCCACGAGGACTATCTGCCCACCTTCAACCGGCCCAACGTGCACCTGGTCGACACCAGGGGCCAGGGCATCACCGAGATCAACGCCAAGGGGCCGGTGTACGAGGGCAAACAGTACGAACTGGACCTGCTGATCTATGCCACCGGCTTCGAGATCCAGAAAACCGGCATCTACAACCAGATCATCGGCGCAAACGGCATCGAACTGAACGACAAGTACCAAGACGGCATCCGCACCCTGCTCGGCATTCACTCCCGCGGCTACCCGAACCTGTTCATCATGAACGGCTATCAGGCATCTTTTCAGTTCAACCTCACCGATTTGATACAAAGCCAGGGCGCGCATATCGCCGCCTGCGTCGATCATGTGCGCAAGCATGGCCACCGAGCCCTCGACGTCGCCGAAGAAGCCGAGGAATTCTGGGTGCAGGAGGTCATTGCCCATCGCGGCAAGACCGATCGCAACAAGCAGTGCACCCCCGGTTACTACAACTTCGAAGGGGAGGAAAACCGCCGTCAGGATGGCACCTACAACGGCGGCTTCGCCAGATACCTGGCGCACATCGACAGCATCGAAAGCGATATCGGGGGCTATTTCGAGCTGTCCTGAACCCGCTGCGGCGGCAACCGGGGCGCGCTCGAGCGCGCCCCTGCGCAACCTGAAGGAGGCAGCATGGCACTGCAGGTCATCGGCGCCGGCTTCGGCCGTACCGGCACGCTGTCGCTCAAACTGGCCCTGGAGGCACTCGGGTTCGGTCCCTGTTACCACATGCTCGAGGTTATCCGGCAACCGGAACACGCCGCGGTCTGGCAACGGGCGACCCGGGGCGAAGCGGTGGACTGGGACGCCCTGTTCGCCGGCTACCAGAGCGGCGTCGACTGGCCGCTGTGCGCCTTCTGGGAGCCGCTCGCCGCGCACTATCCCGACGCCCGGGTGATCCTCAGCGAGCGAGACCCGGAGAGCTGGTTCCGGAGCGCCAGCGACACCATTTTCCAGGCGCTCGACAAGGCTCCCGACAAGGCCCCCGAGGGAGGTGAGGTTTCCCAGGGCAGCATGGCCCGGGAACTGATCTGCGAACGCACCTTCGGCGGCCGTCATCACGACCGCGACCACGCCATTGCGGTCTACCAGGCGCACCGCCAGCGGGTTATCGAGGGTCTGCCGCCACAGCGGCTGCTGCGCTTCCGCGCCGCCGACGGCTGGCCGCCGTTATGCGAGTTCCTCGGGGTGCCGGTGCCCGGGATCCCCTATCCTCGGGTCAATTCCACCGAGGAGTTCGGCGAACTCCTGCGCAAACTCGACGCGGAGCGGTAGGGGCGTCACCGAGCGCCTCTCCGGCCGGGTGGTTTCAGCCCGGCTGGAATCCGAACCTGCGCGCAGTGTTCTTGCGCACCATGGACATTGCGCGCTCGGTGGGACCCAGGTGTTTCGCGGCAGGCCGAGCAGGTCGTGCGATCGAGCGGGGGATCATCGGCGCCGGGTCAAATTCGCTGCCCATCTGCCTGCCGCCGGCGCAGGCGCCGCAGCGGATACCGATTGCGCTTACCCCCGCACCTCCGCCCGATCCACCTTCTGCAGGCCGCGGGGCAGCTTGTTGCCGCGCCGGCCGCGCTCGCCGCGATAGTGGTCGAGATCGCCGTAGCGCAGGGCGAGATGGCGCTTGCCGGCGTGCAGCACCAGCTCCTGGCCGGTGTCGATGACCGCGACCGCGATCATCAGCTCTTCGCGCCGCGCCGCCCGGGCGGTGGGGATGTTGAGGATGCGGTTGCCCTTGCCGCGGGTGAGTTCGGGGAGCTCGGTGAGCGGGAAGGCGAGCAGACGGCCCTCGTTACTGACCGCGGCGATGAGCGCGCTGTCGGTGAGCGAGATCGGTCGGGGGGGCAGCACCTGGGCGTTGGCGGGTACGTTGAGCACCTGCTTGCCGGCGCGGTTCTTGGTCTGCAGGTCGCCGAGCCTGGCGATGAATCCGTAGCCGGCGTCGGTGGCGAGCAGCATGCGCTGATCGTCGTCCCCCATGGCGAGGCCGCAGAACAGCGCCCCGGAGGGTGCGTTGAGGCGGCCGGTGGCGGGCTCGCCCTGGCCGCGGGCCGAGGGCAGGCTGTGGGCGGGCAGCGCGTAGGCCCGGCCCTGGCTGTCGAGCAGGACGGCGGCCTGGTTGGCGCGCCCGCGCGCGGCGGCGAGAAAGGCGTCACCGGATCTGTAGCTGAGGTTCTCGACATCGACCTCGTGACCCTTGGCGGCGCGGATCCAGCCCATGCGCGACAGCACCACGGTGACCGGTTCGCTGCTCACCAGATCGTCCTCGCGGAAGGCTGCGGCCTCGGCGCGGTTCACCAGGGGTGCGCGGCGCGCATCGCCGTAGGTTTCCGCGGCGGCCTCCAGTTCCTCGCGCAGCAGTTTGGTGAGGCGCTTGTCCGAGCCCAGGGTGCGTTGCAGCTGGTCCCGTTCGGCGGCCAACTCGTCCTGCTCGGTGCGGATGCGGATCTCTTCGAGCCGGGCGAGTTGGCGCAGGCGCAGGTCGAGGATGGCGTCGGCCTGCACCTCGGTGAGCTCGAAGCGGCGCATCAGCTCGGCGCGGGGGCGGTCCTCGCTGCGGATGATGGCGATCACCTCATCGATATTGAGGAACGCGATCAGATAGCCCGCGAGCAGGTGCAGGCGGGCCTCGACCCTGTCCAGGCGGTGCTGCAGGCGGCGCCGCACCGTGGTGCGGCGGAAGTCCAGCCATTCGCGCAGGATGACGTCCAGGGGCTTGACTGCGGGGCGGCCGTCGAGCCCGATCAGGTTGAGGTTGACTCGGTAGGTGCGCTGCAGGTCGGTGGTGGCGAACAGATGGCTCATCAGGGCTTCGGCGTCGACCCGGTTGGAGCGCGGCACGATCACCAGCCGGGTGGGGTTCTCGTGATCGGATTCGTCGCGCAGGTCGGCGACCAGGGGCAGTTTGCGCGCCTGCATCTGGCCGGCGATCTGTTCGAGGATGCGCGCCGGTGAGCTCTGGTAGGGCAGCGCGGTGACCAGGATCTCGCCGTCCTCGAGCTGCCAGACGGCGCGGGCGCGGACCGAGCCGCGGCCACTCCGGTAGAGGACACGCAGTTCCTCGCGCGGGGTGATGATCTCGGCGGCGGTGGGGAAGTCGGGTCCGGGGATGTGTTCGCAGAGTTCCTCGACCCCGGCGTCGGGCTGGTCCAGCAGGTGGATGCAGGCGGCGATCACCTCGCGCAGGTTGTGGGGCGGGATGTCGGTGGCCATGCCCACCGCGATGCCGCTGCCGCCATTGAGCAGGATATGGGGCACCTGGGCCGGCAAGACCACGGGTTCTTCCAGGGTGCCGTCGAAATTGGGCTGCCAGTCCACCGTGCCCTGGCCGAGTTCGCCGAGCAGCAGTTCGGCGAAGGGCGCCAGCCGCGCCTCGGTGTAGCGCATGGCGGCGAAGGACTTGGGATCGTCCGGCGAACCCCAGTTGCCCTGGCCCTCGATCAACGGGTAGCGGTAGGCGAAGGGCTGAGCCATCAGCACCATGGCCTCGTAGGCGGCGCTGTCGCCGTGGGGGTGGAACTTGCCGATCACGTCGCCGACGGTGCGGGCGGATTTCTTGAACTTGGCACCGGCGCCGAGGCCGAGCTCGCTCATGGCGTAGACGATGCGCCGCTGTACCGGCTTGAGCCCGTCGCAGACGCTGGGCAGGGCGCGGTCGAGGATGACGTACATCGAGTAGTCGAGGTAGGACTTCTCGGCGAACTCGCGCAGCGGGCGGGTCTCGAAGCCGGGATCCAGGGTGGTGGTGTCGGACATGGCTACCTCTCGCCGCCGGAGCGGCGGTTCAAATCAGGACTTCGGCGAGATCGCCCTTCGTCTCCAGCCAGCTCTTGCGGTCGCCGGAGCGTTTCTTGGCGAGCAGCATGTCGAGCAGGTCATTGGTGTCGTCGCCCTCGGCCAGGGTGAGCTGCACCAGGCGGCGGGTGTCCGGCGCCATGGTGGTTTCGCGCAATTGCAGGGGGTTCATTTCGCCCAGTCCCTTGAAGCGGGTGGTCTGGGGCTTGCCGCGGCGCTTTTCCGCCGCGATATGCTCGAGGATGCCGCGGCGCTCGTCGTCGTCGAGCGCATACCAGGTGTCATTGCCGAGATCGATCCGATACAGCGGCGGCATGGCCACGAACACGTGGCCGGCCACGACCAGCGGCCGGAAGTGGCGCACGAACAGGGCGCACAGCAGGGTGGCGATATGGGCGCCGTCGGAGTCGGCGTCGGCGAGGATACAGATCTTGTGGTAGCGCAATCCCGAGAGATCGCCGCTGCCCGGCTCGATGCCCAGCGCCACGGCGATGTCGTGCACCTCCTGGGAGGCCAGCACCTGAGCGCCGTCCACCTCCCAGGTGTTGAGGATCTTGCCGCGCAGCGGCATCACTGCCTGGAATTCGCGGCTGCGGGCCTGCTTGGCGGAGCCGCCGGCGGAATCTCCCTCGACCAGGAAGATCTCGGTCCTCGCCGGGTCGCCGGCGGTGCAGTCGGCGAGCTTGCCGGGCAGTGCCGGCCCCGCGGTGACCTTCTTGCGCGCCACCTGGCGCGCCGATTTCATGCGTGCCTGGGCGCTGGCGATGCAGAGTTCGGCGAGCCGTTCGGCCTCGGCGGTGTGCTGATTGAGCCACAGGCTGAAGCTGTCCTTGACCACGCCGCCGATGAAGGAAGCCGCCTCCCGGGACGACAGCCGCTCCTTGGTCTGGCCGGAGAACTGGGGCTCGGCGAGCTTGGCGGAGAGCACGTAGCAGACCCGCTCCCAGACATCCTCCGGGGTCAGCCGCAGGCCGCGCGGCAGCAGGTTGCGAAACTCGCAGAACTCGCGCAACGCCTCCAGCAGGCCGGTGCGAAAGCCGTTGACATGGGTGCCGCCCTGGGCGGTGGGGATCAGGTTGACATAGCTTTCCTGCAGCAGGTCGCCGCCCTCGGGCAGCCATTGCACCGCCCAGTCCACCCCGGCCTCGGCGGCGGCGAAGTGGCCGGCGAAGGGCTGCGCCGGCAGGGGTGCGGCCCGTTCGGTCGCCGCCAGCAGGTAGTCGCCGAGGCCCTCGCGGTAGTGCCAGGTCTCGGTGTCGCCGCTGGTGGTGTCGTGAAACTTCACGGTCAGTCCGGCGCACAGCACCGCCTTGGCGCGCAGCAGGTGCTTGAGCCGGGGCAGCGCCAGGCGCGGTGAATCGAAGTACCTGGGGTCCGGCCAGAAGCGCAGGCTGGTGCCGGTATCGCGCTTGGCGCAGCTTTCCACCACCCGCAGGTCGCTGGTCTTTTCCCCGCCGGCAAAGGTCATCTGGTGCACCTGGCCGTCGCGCTTCACGCGCACTTCGAGGCGTTCGGACAGGGCGTTGACCACGGACACGCCGACACCGTGCAGGCCGCCGGAGAACCGGTAGTGCTTGCCGGAGAACTTGCCGCCGGCGTGCAGGGTGGCGAGGATCACCTCGACCCCGGGACGGCCCTGCTCGGGGTGGATGTCCACCGGCATGCCGCGGCCGTCGTCGCTCACCTCGACCGAGCCATCCCCGTGCAGGGTCACCTCGATGCGGCTGGCGTGACCGGCCAGCGCCTCGTCGACGCTGTTGTCGACCACTTCCTGGACCAGGTGGTTGGGCCGGCTGGTGTCGGTGTACATGCCGGGGCGGCGGCGCACCGGATCCAGGCCGGTGAGCACCTCGATATCAGCGGCGTCGTAGCGGCTCATGCGGTGAAAAACGCGTGGATCGCCGGCAGATGGCGTTCGAATCCCTGGAAACTGTGGTCGCCGCCGGGTTCGATCACCAGCCGGCAGGCGCGGTACTTGTCCTCCGCCAGGCGGTAGTCGAGGACTTCATCGCCGGTCTGCAGCAGCACCAGCAGGTCCTGTGGGCGCGGCAGCGGGTCGACCTCCCAGTTGCGCAGCGCGTCCAGGTGGCGCTGCTCGATGTGGGCGATTTCGCCGCTGTGGTGATTGGCTTGGGGGCCGAGCAGGTAGTCCCGGCCCAGCCAGGGCCGCACCGCCGGGTTGATCAGCACCGCGCGCGCGCCGCGCTGCGCCGCCAGCCAGGTGGCATAGAAGCCGCCCATGGAGCTGCCGATCAGGTAGATCGGGTCCGCCAGGGATGCGAGGGCGGCATCGAGTTCCGCCATGGCCAGATCCGGGTAGGGGCTCAGGAAAGGGCAACGAAAGGCGATGTCCGGGTGCTTCGCAGCGAGCCACGACTGTGTCTGCTGCGCCTTGAGTGACTGCGGCGAGCTGTTGAAACCATGAATGTAGAGCAGTGTGGCCATGGGCGCCCGGGAGGTGTCGGCGGGCGAGATTATAGGGATTTCGGTCGCTGCCGGCAGCGCTCAATCAGTAGCGGGCGAGGCGGTGGTCCAGATGTGGGGCCGAGTGTTGGAGGAAGACGCAACCGGTCGTCAGCTTGCCTTCGGGGTGCAGCTCGATCCAGCGATAGCCCGGCGGCTGGTCGCCGAGCGCGAAGTCGGCACTGTTGCTGCGAAACTGGAAGCAGGTTGCGGGCGTGGTGTAGACCCTGTCTCTTATACACATCTGACGCTGCCGACGAAGAGGATAGTGTAGATC
>OJBP01000853.1_pt1 | contig 12488 bp, 10 predicted proteins | sample 1590691 | NCBI WGS metagenome assembly OJBP01 (sample SAMN05416848, study PRJEB24817) | seawater metagenome | isolation source: Sea water | place: Canada:Atlantic | collected 2013-07 | reverse complement strand
TCTACACTATCCTCTTCGTCGGCAGCGTCAGATGTGTATAAGAGACAGGTCCAGGGATCAGAAAGCGTCAGGACGCAGATGAGTATGAATATCGTGAGAGACAAATCGCTGCCAAGAATTGACTATGACCACGTCATGTCGCTGACCAAGGCGAGTGCTCACGCGTGGACGGAGAAGGATGCGATCCTGTACGCCCTGGGAATTGGAATGGGCGCCGATCCTCTGGATGAGACCGAATTGCGTTTTGTCTATGAGGACAGTCTCAAAGTCTTCCCCACCTTTCCTGTCGTTGTCGGATTTCACGGGGGCGCGTTGGAGGACATCGGCATAGACTACCGCTATGTCCTGCATGGTGAACATGCCGTGACGCTGCATCGACCCTTCCCCGCAAGCGGACGCGCCTCCGCCGCCAGCCGTATCTCAGGAGCATGGGACAAGGGAGCCGCGAAGGGTGCGATCTTTTCCCAGGAGAAAATCCTGACCCTTGATGGCGACACTCAGCCCCTCGCCACCCTTCAGACGACAAGTTTCGCTCGGGCTGAAGGCGGGTTTGGCGGCCCGCGAGACGGGCAACCGAGTCCGCACAGGCCGCCCTCACGTTCGCCAGATCACATCTTGAGGATCGCCACCACACCCGGTCAGGCCTTGCTGTACAGACAATCGGGAGATCTCAACCCCCTCCATGCAGATCCGGGCACGGCACGAGCCGCCGGTTATGAACGCCCGATCCTTCATGGTCTCTGCTCCTTCGCTATCTGCTGCCGCGCAGTGATGGCCACTTATTGCAATTTTGACCCTTCTCGAATTCAGCATCATCAGGTGCGATTTTCAGCACCCGTCTATCCAGGGGAAACCCTTGCGATTGCTCTGTGGAAAGATGGTAAAACCGTCTCATTTGAGGCCCGGGTGGAGTCGCGGGGGATCACGGCGATCCGGAACGGATTGACCCTTCTGACAGAATAGTCGTTTCCCGATCTGGTTTCGCAGAACATGTTCTGCGGTCCACGCGGGCTGTGGAAAGAAGTTCACGCGGCTTATACGATAATGCTGATCCGCCCCTGAGGTCGAAGCGTGTTCATATCGATCTGCGTCCGTTTCGCCATGATCTTAAAATTGCCGCTGGCGAAGCTCAGCGTGTACAGATGATGACCGCAAAACATATCCGTGACGTCATTCTTGGAACGGTGCGTAATGAACCGGCTCGCCACTTTGCAAACACCCTCATCGTGATCCAGGAGTCTCACATTTCCAATCATTCGAGAGCAGATGGATCGAGGCCATTCTGAATGATTGCCCCGCTTCTTGAGTCGCTCGACACGATGGCGAAGGCGGAAATAATTATCTGATATGTAAAACAGATTGGTAGACGAGCTTGCCTCGTCTGAAGCTCCCGCCTGGGGCACCTCATAGCTTCCCCCTTCCTGAAACAAGGCAAACCAGTCATCGAGCCGCCATTCATCAAGCATCGCAGCCTCCTCATAAAGAAAGGCCTCAATCTCCCGATGATCCAGCTCCGCGCCGGATGCCAATCCGCTCTTCCCGCTCGTCAAGCTCATGCCCGATCCTCCATCCGGTCTGACCATTCTCTCCAAAAACACCGCATCTGCTCTTCATCCGTCGCTTCGAATTTGGGCTTCAGCATACCTCTGGAAATGTCATTCCATGCCAGCTCATCCAAGGCCGCATATCCTCTTTGGGCGGATTCGAGTGCTTCGACGTCGTCAGGGGTCGCGAATCCGCCGGGTCCGAGAAATTCAAGAAAATTATCCAGGCGTCGCTTCCGGAAACCTTCGGACTCCCCCTTCACGCCGAGTGCCCAGGCACTGACATTCATGTTGTTTGGTGCCAGGGGATAAAAGGTCCTGATTGTGACGGCCATGATGTCATTGATGACAAGATTGGGAAAGATCCCCGTATTCCGCCCCAGCATGGCAATCCTGTTGGCGTGTTCCTCGCCCACCCGTGAGACAAGTTCGCGCTTGATTTGCGCAATTTCCGATTTTGCGTCCTCTCCCCAGGCCGGGATCCATTTGGCAACCGGCCGGCCCCATGGAGCATTGCCCTCAATCGCAGCATGACCATTCTGAAGATTCCAGACATGGGTCTCTGCAGGCATTTCTGCAGCGCCCCCGATCGCATCTGCGAGATACTCAAAATACGTGCCGTGCGTATCGATGGCATGATAGCCATCATAACTGTTCTCCATGAGGAGTTTCCAGTTCGCGCGTATACTGTATTTCTGCTCACCCCCAATGACCTCCATCCCATCAGGTCCATGATCACAAAGCATATCGAGAATGCTCCGTGCATCTGCCAGATAAGTTTCCAGAGACACCGCCCCAGCATCATAGTTGAGAAAGTAGAAACCCCGATATTCTGCGAGTTTGGGTACACTTCTGAGATTTGCGCACCCATCGGAATTGAAATCGTCCGGATATGTGCCCGGAGGCATGCGCGTGGCAAATTTCCCGTTATTGTTGAAGGCCCAGCCATGATAAAAACACTTGAAAGCCAATGCGTTTCCGCGGGCCTCTCGCTCCACCATTGCCCCCCGGTGCGGGCACGTATTCATGAAGGCATGGAACGCGCCCTGCCTGTCGCGATTGAATATCACTTCCTTGCCGCCCACATTTCGGGTGAGGAAATCATTGGCTTTGGACAATTCCGACTCGTGTCCGAGATAGAGCCAGCACCGGTTGAAGATCCGGTCTCGTTCCCGGGTCAAAATATCTTCATCCACGAAACTCTTTCGCGCCACCCTGAACAGGCCGCGCTCTCGGTCATCGATGATATAGGGGCTGATGCGAGTCTCTCGCCTGTCAATGTCTGTAACACTCATGATGCGCTTCACTCCGGATATACGGGCCGGCAGATCGGGTCCGTAGTCATTCACCTGTGTGCGGTGCCACTTTTGGGCCCCGCACGGTTACAATGTTCCACCCCCTGAATTTAGGGAGCCCTCACATTGGTTGGACCATTATTCCATTAAGTCGGTCTGTCAATCAGGTCGCCTGCGACAATTCGGAACTGGTCTCTGCCGCGTCTCCCCCGGCCCACCTTGACACACATGTGCCGGCCCCTGTATTGGTCCTACCATTATGCCATTAAACGGCTTCTGGGAGATTTGAACATGGACCGATCAAATGCGCGGTATCAACGGCTCGGCTATCTGGCCTTGAACGTGTCGGATCTGGAAAGGTCTGCCAGGTTTTATGAGGATATTGTGGGGCTGCAGCGCAGTGAAACCCGGGGCAATAGCGTGTTCTTCCGTTGCAGCGATCGCCATCACGATATTGTCCTCCACAAAGCGCCAACCCCCGGTCTCAAACGCATTGGATGGCAGATGGAAGCCGCCACTCAGGTGCAGACACTGGAACAGCATTTCCATGGTCTGGGCATTCCGACACAACGCGTCTCTAACCGGGAGGCTGTAGACTTGGCGATCGATGGCGGTTTTCGCATGAGAGAGCCGACAACAGGCGTCCTGATGGAGTTCTATTCCCACATGGACACGGCCAGCGAGGTTTTTCATCCAAGCCATACAAAGATTGAGCGGCTCGGGCATGTTGTCCTGGCCAGCGCCGACATGGCGGAGACGGAGAAGTTTTTTGCGGAGAATATGAATTTCAAGGTATCGGATCGCATCGAGAATGGCGTGGTCCATATGCGCTGCTTTCCAAATCCGCTTCACCACTCCTTCGGTATTGGCGCCGGCCAGGCAGCTCAGCTCCACCATGTCAATTTCATGGTGACGGACATGGATGATATTGGTCGGGCAAACACGCGGATGAAGTCGCACAAAATTCCAATTGTGTATGGTCCAGGCAAGCATCCCCAGTCCGAATCGGTCTTCTTCTATTTTCTCGATCCCGATGGCCTTACCCTCGAATACAGCTACGGCATGGAAGAGTTTCCCGAACAGGATGCGCGCGCACCGAGGCTGTTCCCGATGAAGGTGGAATCGGTGGATCATTGGGGAGGCCTCCCTGAGCCGGATTTCGCTAAAGTCGGCGCGATTGAAACGGCTGAGACATGAGGGGACGGATTCACGGCAATTCCCGGATCAGCAATCGGGGCTGCCCTTTCCGGGACAATTGGGGTATGGCCGGGAGGGGCTGAACCGAATGTCGGCCCCTATGAAAATCAATTCAAGACAGGCTCAGTCATGTCCTCCAGTTCCTTCTTGCCAGTCCAATCCCGGCGCCTGTTCGAAGACGTATGCGATCAAATACGGGCTCAAATCGCCGATGGTGCGCTTGGCCCCGGTGACAAGCTTCCGGCTGAACGCGACCTGGCTGCGCAGTTCGGAATCAGTCGGACCGCCGTACGCGAAGCCTTGCGGAGTCTCGAATTTGCAGGTCTCATCGAGTTGAAGAAGGGGGCTCATGGCGGTGCCTTCGTCCTCGGTCGTGACATGGGACTGGTCCTTCCCTTTCAAAGCATACTTGACGTCGGGCACCTCTCTCTGCGTGAACTGACAGACGCACGTATTGAAATACAGGACGTGGTCGTGCGTCTTGCATGCTCACATGCGACTCAAGAGAATCTCGACGCGCTCGATGCCGACATTCAGCAGACCCGCCAGCATCTGCAACAAGGCACAGCTGGCACTGACCCTTCAGCCACACAGAATTTTTATTCATTGCTCGCCGAAGCAACCGGGAACCGAGTGCTCGTTGTACTGGTCAAGGCGCTTTCACAAATGGTCTATCAGGCAATTCACCCGCTTCATCGCCCCCTGAACTTCGATCTGGTCAGTGTACGTTCACGCTTTGTTGAATGCATGCGATCCCGGGATGTCGAAGGCGCTCAGCAGATCATGCGAAACTATCTAGAGTTCTTGCACCAGCATATCGTGGCCGAGGACGCAAATCGGGACCAAGCGGCCAGATAGGCATATCCGACGGGTCGTTGACGGAGCAAAAGCCTTGTGCTCAGGTAATACGGATGTATTAATTCTGGGCACTATCATCATGATCGAGACCACGCACCCGCTCCCTCTATCCCTCGCGGAAGTGACCCCATCCTGGCTGACGACGGCGCTTTCGCATACATTTCCCGGTATCCGGATTGAAGCGGCACACCAGAGCGATACCAGGTCAGGCACGGCTAGTTCTGCACGTTTTGAATTACTCTACGGCACACGGGCCGGACATATGTCTTTACCGGATTCCGTATATGTCAAAGGCGGATTTGACAGCATCATGCGCAATCGGGTCTGGGCCGCCCTGATCCAGGAAGCGCAGTTCTATCGCGACTTTGCCGGGGATGCCCCTGTCGCCCTTCCGAGGGCCTATTATTGCGGTTATGACTCGGCGGCCAGGCAAGGCATTGTCATTCTGGAAGACCTCTTCGCGCGACAAGTGCGGTTTGGTCACGCCACCGATGACACCACCGTCGACACACTCGCCGCCGTGGTGGAGGGACTGGCTAAATTGCATGCTCACTTCTGGGACGACCCACGCCTTGCCTCCGTATCATCCTGGAAAGATCCCCAACGCACCTTCTTCCGTTATCTGTGTCGACCTTCGCATTGGGCGGATGTCCTCGAGCGCAGTTACGGGGCCACGCTTCTGGGCATTCTCCCCTCCCGGGAGATGGCCTTGGCCGGTTTGGAACGCATGTGGGCCATGGATGATTCTGCGGCCCGGACCCTCGTTCATGGAGATTGCCATTGCGGCAATCTCTTCTATGAGCCAAACGGCGTGCCCGGATTTCTCGACTGGCAATGTGTGTTTCCCGGTGCGCCGGCGCACGATCTGGCGGAACTGATCGTGACATCCCTTGAGCCAGAGCGGAGGCGAACAGCTGAACGGGATCTGATCCAGCTTTATTGTGACATATTGAAATCAGAAGGGGTCGCAGATCGGCCGTCAGTCGATGAATTGTTTCATTCCTATCGATGTAACAATATGCATAATCTCATAGGCTCGGTTCTCAATCCCTACGACATGCAGACCGAAGAAGTGACTACAATCTCTGCCACACGAGCCCTCGCAGCTGCCCAGGAACTCGACACCCTGAAGGCGCTGGGTCTGGACTAACACTCCCGCCTCCCACCCCCTCAAGGCCCTGAGCCGACTTTACCTCGCATATTGGCCGATGCGAACTTTCCTGCGCGGATCGCAATGTATGCGGAAAGCGGAACATTTTCCGTCCTGTTTCACGCCGCCTGCCGCTCCAAACGCATAGGATGGATCGCTCAGCTTGACCTGGCCTCGGCACGATCAGATCTGTTCAAGGCGTAATTACGGTTTTCAGTACGCCCGGAGAACGCGCGTCCAGTTGCCGGTAGGCCTCTGCCCCCTCGCTCAGCGCAAGGCGCGTCGTAATGAACTGTTCAGGCCTCAATCGCCCCTGCTGAACCAGGGGAACCAGTTCCCGCCACGTCTCAGGGGGCGAGGTCGTGCCAATGCGAAATGTCACTCCCTTGCTGAGGGCCATGCCCATGGGAAAGGGAAATGCCGGATTCTTGTTCACGCCGATAACGGACACCACGCCTTCACGCCGCACCATTTCCAAAGCCATGCTTATGGTGGCATCGGCGCCAACCGCCTCCAGTACCTTGTCAGCCATCCTGTCCTTTGTCTCGGACCGGACATGCTCAATGGCCTCTTCCGGTGGCATCGGGTCTGCGCCGAGCCTGGCAGCTATATCACGTCGCTCCTTGATCGGATCGATGGCAAATATGCGGCCCGCGCCCATGATCTTTGCAGTATCAATCGCCATCAGGCCTATCGGTCCCAGCCCAATAATGACGAAAACATCACCAGCCGCTATCTCAGCATTTCGGCACCCAAACCAGGCGGTCGCCTGTGCATCGGTGAGCATCAATGCCTGGTCTGTCGAGACCCCATCCGGAATAATGCCGAGATTGAAATCTCCGAAAGGTACCCGAACAGCCTCTGCCTGCGAGCCCGGCAGGGCTGGCCCGAGGCCGAACACTTGCTGTTGACCTTTCTGACAATTGCGAACATTTCCGCGCAGACAATTTGAGCAGGATCCGCACCCGACGGCACCTGGTATCATGACCCGGTCCCCGGGCCGCAGAGTGTTGACACCAGATCCTGTCTCAACGACTTCGCCGACCGCTTCGTGACCGATACAGAACCCCACCCCTTCCGTGAAGGCAGCCCCGGCCCCATGATAGATATGAAGATCGCTGCCACAAATGCTGCATGCAGAAACTTTGACCAGGACATCCTGCCGGTCACGTAGCGTGGGATCATCTACACTGTCATATCGCACATCATAGGGGCCATGATAGCAAAGAGCTTTCATCGGAATTTCTCCATTCACGCAAGACTCCGGTCAGTCCGCCTTGTCCAATTGGTCAAGACACGGACCGGCTGGCTTGCTTCCAATAGGGATGACGCAACGTCTTACGGTCGAGCTTGCCGACCCCTGTAAGGGGAAGTTCTGATCTGAATTCTATGGATTTCGGTGACCAGGGCGCGCCACGCAGCGCCTTGACATGTGCCTGGAGTTGACCCTCCGTGACCTTCGAACCCTGCCGCAAGACCACAAAGGCCTTTACTGCCTCCCCCCATTTCGCATCCGGAATGCCAATTACTCCAGCTGACAGGATATCCGGATGCGACATCAGGGCATCTTCGACCTCACGCGGATAAATATTGAACCCGCCACTGATAATCAGGTCCTTGATGCGATCCACGATGGTGAAATACCCCGCCTCATCCTGTATCGCGACATCGCCTGTGTGCAACCATCCGCCTCTGAACAAGGCCTCGGTTTGTTCAGGTTGCTTCCAATACCCGTTGCAAACCAGAGGTCCGCGTACGCACAGCTCACCGGGTTGTCCCGGGCTGACTTCCTCCATACGCTCATCGAACAGACGTATTTGCGTCAATGTGGTCGCTCTCCCACATGATCCCAGCCTCTCAGGCCGGGCCAGATCATGGTCTGCTTTGCGCAATGTGGTCACCACTTGGGGAGCTTCGGTCTGTCCATAGAGCTGAAGGAATACCGGTCCCAGGACCCTTATTGCTGCCGCCAGCCGATCCGGGGACATGGGTGCCGCGCCGTAAATGATGAGCTGGAGACTGGACAGGTCATACTGCGCGATCAGGCTGTCGGCTTCAATCAGGGCGTTGACCAGGGTCGGCACAAGGAAGGTCGCACTCACGCGCTCGGCTTCGACAATCTCGCAGAATCTGGACACATCGAAACCAGATATCAGCCTGACCCGCCCGCCCCTCAACATGACCGGATAGATATTCACACCTGCCGCGTGGCTGATGGGGGTCATCAGCGCATAATGAATATCCTCCGGCCATTCCCATTCGGCGGATATGGTTATGGCCATGGCAGACAGGGCGCGATGGGGCAGCATGACGCCCTTGGAGAGCCCTGTCGTTCCGCCGGTATAGGCCAGCATGACCAGGTCTTCCGGATCGGCACGATCAATGAGGTCCAGAGGCGGAAGGCCTTCCAGAATCGCTAGCGCGTCCTCAGCTAGTTCTGAAGCACCAAAGCTGAAAATGTTCAAACTGGGCAGTCTTGACTTGATTATGGACGCACGGGCGCCAAACTTTTCAGCGTCGAAAAAGAGGACATCAAGCTCGGCATCTCCTATGACATGGACATGGTCTTCTTCCCCCGCCAGAGGGTGAAGCGGCGTGAATCTCAAACCGAAAACGGCAGCGGCACAAATCGCGGCCCAGGTTTCCACCCGATTGCCCGTCAGAAGACCGACCCCATCGCCCTTCGACAGACCAATTGATCGATAGAGGGACCCAAAACGGCCGATGAGCTCCCCAAGCTCGGCATAAGTCAGTGCCTTCTGGTCATCCGATATCATCGGACGCGCACCGAATCGTCTGATCGAATCTGCAATTATAGCCGCGAGTGAACCTCCCGATATCAATTGATCCATTCCTGAACCTCTTTCCGACGGCATGATCGCCACTCCCCTCCTATCCTCGGATCTCTTCCCGCGCCCCCGAAAGACTCGTCAGTGTGGGATGCGAACCCGCGTTTGACTGTGCATTCCCGACAAAGACCCATACGCATTTCGCAAATTCTCAGTCCAATGATGGTTATGACATCGCAATATAATACCTTCGTTCTATTCGTCCAGCCCTAACCCATGAGCCGCGATGACGCCATAAGGCGAGCGCCGTTTTTCTATAACGCGCTTGGCAAGTTCTTATTTTCGCAAAAGGCTGATCACCTATAGATTCCATTTAGGACATATGTTCTAGTTTTCAGCAAAGTGCTAAAGGAGAACAATATGCCGGGACCGCTGAATGGATTGAAGATCGTCGAACTGGGCAGTATTGGGCCAGGACCCTTTTGCGGAATGTTGCTGGCGGATGCGGGCGCAACCGTTATTCGCATTGAGCGGCCCGGTGTCATGGTCGACAGACATGACGCGATGCTGAGGTCGCGCATGATCGTTCATCTCGATTTGAAGGATGCCCAGGACCAGGAGCGGCTGCTGGACATTGTGCAAGATGCTGACGCCCTGTTTGAAGGAATGCGGCCCGGAACCCTGGAGCGACTGGGACTGTCTCCCGATCGCCTGCTGGCACGGAATTCCCGTCTGGTGATTGGCCGGATGACGGGCTGGGGACAGACTGGCCCCCTGTCAAAGGCTGCCGGACATGATCTCAACTATATCGCCCTGAGCGGTGCGCTGCATGGAATAGGACCGTCGGCGCATCCGGTACCGCCACTCGCCCTGGTCGGGGACTTCGGAGGGGGCGGCATGCTCCTTGCCTTTTCCCTGACCGCAGCCCTACTGCATGCGCAGGCCACCGGACAAGGCCAGGTTATCGATTGCGCCATGACGGAAGGGTCAGGCCAGCTGATGGCCGCATTCTACTCATATATGGCAACCGGCTTGTGGCAGGATAAACGGGAAGCAAATATCGTGGATGGGGGCGCTCCCTTTTACGGTGTCTACGAGACACAAGACGGCAAGTTTGTCTCAATCGGCGCTATAGAGCCCCAGTTTTACACTTTGCTCTTGCAGTCTCTTGGCCTGGAAGACGATGCACGTTTTGCCGATCAGATGGATACATCCAAATGGCCTGAACTGAAAAAGGTCATCGCCTCTCTGATCAAGGAGAAGACGCAGGCCCATTGGTGCGATCTTATGGAAAACACTGACATCTGCTTCGCACCGGTCCTGAGTCTGAAAGAGGCGCCCCTCCACCCTCATGCGAAAGCCCGTAATGCGTTCATTGAGGTCGAGGGCATCCTGCAACCAGCGCCTGCCCCGAAATACTCACTGACGCCGATGGCCCCTCCGCGCGTGCCGGAGACGGTCGAAATACCGAGCGCGCACAATTCCTGACAGAAGGGCACCGCTCTCCTGACCGACCGGCGAAATCTTCCCGCACGCCAATAAAGGGACATTCGGATCAGTTCTCGAAAAACGGCCGCTTCAGCGATGGCGCGCCCCTATGCACGCGCCTCGCACACAGGTCTGTTCTTGCGGGCAGCCACCGATCCTCACGCGCGCCGGGGGCTGAAAAACGGTTTATTCGAACGTCGTATTCAAGAAACGCCGAGCGGCACCTTCACGCAAATCATCAAGAGCCTGTTGGCCAAGATGAGTTGCCCGTAGATATGCATCCAGCTCTTCCTGCTGGATCAGATAGGGATAATCGGTTCCTGCAAAGACATGTCCTGGCGCCATGCCTGTAGCAAGACTTGAAAGGCCATGAGCATCATACACATTGCTGTCGTAGAAGAATCTGGCCGCCTGAATGCTCGGCGCCTCCAAACCCTCAATTCCGTACCCGCCCGTCGCCGTCCATCCTCGATCGAGACGTCCCAATATTGCAGTCAAGGCGCCTCCCCCGTGACTGAACGCGACCCTCAATTTCGGATATCTCTGCAAGGTCCCATTCAACATCATTGAGGCGGCACTCATGGCGACGTCTATGGGGAAGCCGGCAAAGGCGGTGTAAGTTGGGGTGACATCGAGCGACTTGGTCGCGACTGGATGCAGCGCGTGCACGAAAACCGCCATATTGAGGGATTCAGCAGCCTCCCAGAACGGATCGAACATACGCTCGCCCAACAGATGGCCATTGATATTGCTTCCGATCTCCACGCCGATCAATCCGAATTCGCTCCGGATTCTTTCGAGATAGCGGCCCGAACCGGCGGGATTCTGTAAAGGGAGCGCCCCCAATCCCGTGAACCGGCTTGGGGATGCGGACACCATTCCAGCAATCTGCGCATTGACATGGTCGCATATGATTTCGGCGCCAGCCAGATCGAGCCAATAGGACAAAAGTTCCGGCATCGGCGATAGCACTTGGACATCTACCCCATCACGATCCATGTCTGTCAGTCGTCTCGCCAGATCCCAGGATCTGTCATCCAATTGGCGAAAAGGCCTGTCTCCGATCATCAGCGTTGCTTCGACATTGGAGCCACACCTCATGCATGGCCACTTCGATGCGAATGGCTCACCCGGACATTCTGGAAACTGATACGGCGTGACATGCGTATGGACATCTATCAGTTTGGACACATTACATCTTTCTATCTGTAAACGCCTGAGCGGAACCCTTGTTCGGGGCGTCCAGTCTGGCGCATGCGACACTCAAAGCAAGCCCGGAAGATGCCAGCCCCCGCAGGTGCGCGGGGACTGGCTGTACTGACTGCGACGGCACGCGATCTAGAACTTCCCGCGCAAGGCAACGCCCCAGGTACGAGGCGCTGCCGGGAAGCCCATGAAGGAACCCGTTTGGAAGGTTGCTCCAAATTCGGCACCGACATACCGCTCATCCGTGCAATTGTTGCAATACGCGTTAAACGACCATCCTTGCTCAAGCTGCTTCAGTCCGACACTGAGATCGACCAGCCACGTATCAGGTTGCTGATTTGCGACATAGCCTGTCGACCCCTGTGTCGGCAAGGCACCGGAATTGGTCCGCTGTTCGGAAGTATACTGGTATCCCGCAGAAGCTATGAAGGCGATCTGGTCGTTGAAGGGGCGTTCGTAATCCAGTGTAGCTGTTGACGCCCATTCCGGTGTCAACAGAAACCGCTCCCCACTGACCGCCGCGCCGGCCGACGTTGCCGTCTCGAGGTCGGCATCATATCCATATTCTGCATGCGGAATGTATGTCGCGGCCAGGTTCAGTGTGAGATAATCACTGAGAACGAAATTGTTCTCGACCTCGATCCCATAATCTTCGGCAGAGGGCGAATTCACGATGGAGAAGGCGGCGCCCAGAAATTGGGGAACCTGAAGGTCTTCAATGTCATTATAGAAGAAGGACAGATTTGTTGAAGCCCGACCATCCCAATAGACGAATTTTCCACCTAGCTCATACGCATTTACAAATTCAGACCTGTAAGTCGGGTCAAGCGGCACACGGCCTGCCCCAAGCTCAGGATTGGTCGCAGGGGAACCCGCTGCTGTACTGTCCAGAATGACCCCCCCGGCTTTGAAACTGTCTCTTATACACATCTCCGAGCCCACGAGACGGACTCCTATCTCG
>OJBP01000847.1_pt1 | contig 12564 bp, 10 predicted proteins | sample 1590691 | NCBI WGS metagenome assembly OJBP01 (sample SAMN05416848, study PRJEB24817) | seawater metagenome | isolation source: Sea water | place: Canada:Atlantic | collected 2013-07 | reverse complement strand
GCTCGGAGATGTGTATAAGAGACAGACCCTGTAGTACATCGTTGACGCACCGTGCCCATTGCACCCATATTCGGCACGAAACGTAACAGATTTACACTTGGGCGACGCGCACGCAGAAAAAGCCTCATAAAGCGCGCGGAAGTCCTTGATCCAGCCGGTCAATTCCGGTTGAAAGAGCTGAACCCCGCGGTCCCTGCGGACAGGAGAGGAATTATGGGATTTAAAGCTACCCTGAAAGGTGCCGTTCTCGCCGGCATGATGGCAGCATTCGGTGCCGGTGCCGCTATGGCGCAGGCCGCATGTGAAGAGACGCAGTTCTCCTCCAAGACCGGTGAAGTCTATCTCAAGGCTGAACAGGCTGCGATGCAGAACAAGGATTTCAACACGGCAGCCCAGGCTCTCGGCCAGCTGAAGTCGATGGAACTGAACTGCTACGAAGAAGGCGCAGTCCTGAAACTGTCAGCCTATATCAATATTGAGCGCGGAGATCGCCAAGGCGCTGTCCGTGACCTCATGTCGGCGCTTGAGAAGGGCTATATCCCTGAAAAGGATGCTGCCCAGACCTATTACAACATTGCCCAGATCCACTTGCAGGATGAGAATGTCGAGAAGGCACTCGAGTTCATGAAAAAGTGGCAGCAGGCTGGCGGAAAGCCTGACCGGCAGCAGAAGTGGCAGCTGGCTGTGCTTTACCAGCGCGTTGACGATTTCAAGACGTCCATCAAATGGGCCGAAGAAGTCAAGCGCGACGATGGCAGCAATTACAAGCAGGAAGTCTATGACCTGCTGATCTATCTTTATAATTCGGTCGACGACAAAGCGAAGCTCGCCTCCATTCTGGAAGAGGTTCTGGTCCGCAACCCGACTGAGCGCAAATATTGGGACGCCATTGCGGGGAACTATTTTGCTGCGAACGAAGAGCGCAAGGCCTTCGAAGTTCAGAAGGCCATGTATCTGGCCGGACTTCTGACGAAGGAAGAGGAGCTGATGCGTGTCGTCAACTTCTACAACCGGTTCAACGCGCCCTACCACGCCGCCCAGATTCTCGAAAAAGAGATGAATGCTGGCCGGGTCAGCAAATCCCTGAAGAACCTCGAATTGCTGGCGAACCTCTATCAGGTCGCGCGCGAGCATGAGAAAGCCATTCCGGTGATCAAGCAAGCTGCCAGCGCTGGTGGTGGCGGGCCGATGCTCGAGCGTCTTGGTCGTTCCTATGCTGACCTCCAGCAGTGGGAAGAAACCGAGGATGCCCTTCAGCAGGCGTTGAAAGCTGGCGGTCTCAAAGATCGTGCGACTGCTTATGTCATGATCGGCCAGTCTCGCTATGAGCGCGATGATCGTTCCGGGGCACGCGAGGCTTTCCGTCAGGCAGGCAACCGTGCCGGTCGCAGCTGGCTGCAATTCATGGACTCCGAGGAAGCCACCGCCGACGCGCTGGTCTGTTTCGAAGTTCAGTCCGCCTATCTCAACGTCGAGAACGAAGCCAAGATCTGTAAGCGTCTTGAAGTGCTCGGTGAAGACAATGTGCCGGAAAGCTGCAAAACGGTCCCTGAGCGTCTGCAGGCTGCGCAGGAGAAGTTCAACAGCACGCCGGAATGTCGCGCACAGCGGTCCTAGCGTCTGATAAAGACCCAATGAAAAACCCCGGCCAGTGTGCCGGGGTTTTTTGATTCACGAATAGGCGCTCAGCACATCATCCACAGCGCGTTCAAGATCCTTGAGCGTTGCAACATGGTTCATTGTTGAGCAGTAGGGACGGTAGCGCGGGATTTCGCTGTCGCCCGTGCCCCATGCGGCCAATGGCTCGGGGTTCAACCAGATGGTCCGTTTTGCACGGGCGGAAAAATCGCGGAACAAGTCTGTTCTCGGATCGTCATAGTTCGAGCGGCCATCACCAAGCACGATGATGGTCGTGCGCCGATCAATCAGGGATTCATGATTGGTCTTGAGATCGGACCAAGCCTGACCGTAGTCCGTCGATCCCATGCCGGCCACCCGCAGGATAATATCCATGGCGTGTTCGAACGGGTTATCTTCCAGGATGTCGTCAACGTCGACCAGCTTGTTGGAGAAGGCGAAGGCGTGCATGTCCGGCACCACGTCCTTCATCGACCAGAGCAGGAGGAGCAGGAAGCGAACATAGCGCGCCACCGATCCGGAGACATCGCAGATCACGACGATCTTGGGACGTTCGCGCCTTTTCTGACGCCAGACCACATTGAACGGCACGCCATCAACACCTGCATTTGCGCGCATGGTGCGCCGGACGTCCAACTGGCCACGGTTTTTCTTCCGCCGGCGCCGTGAGTGCTTCACTGCCAGCCGCTTTGCGATCCGGGCGACCAGCACCTTCATGCGCGCCATGTCGCTCAGCTCAATCGCCGATAATTTCTTGTTCTCGGCAAAGTCATTGCGGAACTGTTCAGTTTCACCCTTGCCGAAGATGTCGTAGCTGCGCTGCACACGCTCACGGGCGCGAAGGGTCAGGTCGCGGCGCATTTCGATCAAGCGTTCGGCTTCTGCTTCGCCCTCCTCGCTGCGCTCCTGGAAAGCCTGCATCAGGCGCTCCTGCAGCTTTTCGCCGCCCATCTGCTTGACCATTTGCTGGGCAAAATAGGCGACCTGTGTCGAGAAGCGAATATCGTCAGCATCAACGGCGTCGGCCGCGCGCTCCAAGGCGGCTGCGATGGCGGCCTCGTCGCCGGATTCCATCAGCTCCACCGGGTCAATGTCTGTGTACGGGGCATCGGATCCGGGATCACTTTGTGTATCAGAGCTCTTTCCACCGGGAATGTCCCGCGTCGCAAAGTAGGCTTCGAACAATTCGTCGAACGTCACCACTTCGTCTGGCGACTTCGCCAGTGTGCAGCGCAGGGCATCCTTCAGGAAATTGCGGTCAGCATAGCCGGTCACCGAGACCGCGCGGGCCGCGTCCAGCGCTTCACCCGTCGACACCCGCACGTCTGATGCGCGCAGGGCCCGGATAAAGCTGGTAATCTGACGGTCCATGCCTGCCTCGGATCAGCGTGCCATCTGCCCCGGATAGGCAGGCTTGCCGCTGGTCGCTTCGCGCACGAGTTTCGGCACATCTCCTGACACGGCCGCAATATCGCTCTCATGCTTCAGCAGCACGTTCAGCGTATCGCGCACAAAGACCTCGTCGAGCGCATTCGCGTGAAGCAGCAGCAGGGTCTTTGCCCAATCAACGGTTTCGGCAATCGAGGGGCGTTTCTTGATGTCCATGTCGCGCACGGACTGAACAAAGCCGACCATTTGGTTCAGGAGATCCTCTGAAATGCCTTCCACGCGCGCCTGCACGATGCGCTGTTCGCGCTTATGGTCCGGGAAGCCGATATGAAGATGCAGGCAGCGCCGCTTCAACGCATCGCCCAGCTCTCGCACATTGTTCGAGGTCAGAATGACAATAGGGGGCACATTCGCCTTGATCGTGCCGATCTCCGGCACGGTCACCTGATAGTCTGACAGGACTTCCAGCAGAAAGGCTTCGAACTCCTCATCCGACTTGTCGATCTCATCAACCAGCAGCACGCTGCCGGCAGACTGACGCATGGCGGTCAGCAGGGGGCGGGATTCGAGGAATTGTTCGGAGAAGAACAAATCCTCAAATGAGCCGAGTTTGGCGAGTGAGGATTCGAGTGATTTCTCGTCACCAACCACCTCGTTCAACTTTTCCTTCAGTAGCTGGGTATAGAGCAGCTGCTTGCCATACTTCCATTCGTAGAGGGCCTTGCCCTCATCGAGGCCTTCATAGCACTGCAAGCGTAGCAGCGGCACATCGAGCCAGCGCGACAGGGAGGCGGCGAGATCGGTCTTGCCGACGCCCGCAGGCCCTTCAATAAGGATCGGTTTACGTAGGCCAAGCGCCAGGAAAACAGCGGTCGAAATCTGCTGCGTCGAGATATATCCGACGGATTCAAGGCCTGACGTAATCGCTTCGATCGACGTCATGGGCTCATAGCCGGTAGGGATTGTCTTGGTCATCCCTCAAAGGGGTAGGGCGGCGAATAGGGACTGGCAAGACGTCTCGCTGGGGTAGGGCGTACGAGCCTACGTAGTGTCACGGGTTATTCCTGCTCGTTTATCCGGCTTAGACTGCATCAAATGCATGGGAGACTGAGATGAGTGATACGACCCCTTCATTGGTCCGGGAGGCCGTTGGCGTATTCGAGTCGGAAGAAGCGTTACAGGTAGCCATCGACGACCTCCTGACCCACGGATTTGATCGTGCCGAGATTTCCCTGCTGGCCGCCTCTGAAAGCGTTGAGCAAAAGCTTGGCCACGCCTACCGGAAAGTTGCTGAAGTCGAGGATGATATTTCTGCGCCCCGGATTGCCTATGTCGCAGAAGAGGATGTCGGGGCTGCTGAAGGGGCGGTGATTGGCGGATTGATCTATGTCGGCGCGCTCGCTGGCATGATCCCGGTTGTCGCGTCTGGCGGCGCATTGGCGGCGGCCTTGGCGGGGCTGGTCATTGGCGGTGGAGGTGGAGCGGCGCTCGGGACAGTTCTGGCGCGTCTGATCGGCAAGGAACATGGTGAATATGTTGCCGACCAGATCGAGCATGGCGGGCTCGCTCTATGGGTGCGGACCTGGAATACAGGGGATGAACGCCGCGCCGCGGAGATACTGAAGGTCCATTCCGGGAAAGATGTGCACCTGCATGGCCTGCCTGACCACGGCTATGTTCCTGATACATCAGTCCTGACCGTCGGCGTGGATGTCGAACAATCGACGCAGATCGTGGATGATGGCAGCGGGGTGTTCTACGTCTCGGGCAAGATGTTCTCGGACCGAGACTCCGCGCAAGCCTATCTCGATCGTCAGACCTATCTTGATACGCTTTATCACTCGACCCAGACGCTCGACTTTGACCTTGACGATGCGCTGCTGGATCCGGCCACCACATTCCATTCGGTCAAGGAGCTGATGAATTTGTCTTGTCCGGATCCGGTGAAACGCGAATTGCTGCGCCGGTGGGCCTATGACGTAAAGACGCTGGAAGTGGCGGATGATGAAGGCATGACGGGTCCGACGTCTGCAGATTTGCTTCAGGAGATCGAAAGCGCCTTCGCACGGCTGCACCCCGCAGGCTAAATTGCGCGAGCGCCCGGTGCCCTGAGGGGTTCGACACTGTAGGGGCGACGCGCTAGGGATTTTCCCATGCCCGTCGCGCGGATTCTCTTTCCCTTGCCGTTACCCGAACCGTTCGATTATGCGGTGCCGGAAGGGCTGGATGTGCGCGAAGGCTCCTATGTTGCGGCGCCGCTTGGCAAGTATGAGCGGCTGGGTGTGGTGCTGGAGTTGCTTCCGGACAGCGCAGGCGAAGGGCGGAAACTCAAGGAGGTTTCCGAAGTCTATCCGACGCCGCCCATGACCGCTGCCATGCGGGACTTCATCCACTGGGCCGCGCGCTACACGGTCTCGCATCCGGGGCATGTCCTCGGTATGGCGCTCCGATCGCGCGGCGGGCTGACGCCCTCACCAACGGAGACTGTATACGCGCTCACAGGCGAAGCGGTCCCGCGGGTGACTGAAGCTCGCACGAAACTGATTGAGGCAGCGAAGCAGCTTGGTCCGCAGAGCGCATCCACGCTCGCAGAGGCGGCAGGGGTATCGTCCGGCGTCGTGAAGGGGCTCGCGACCGCCGGCGTGTTACGGGCGGAATCCATGCCGACGGATCTGCCGTTTGATACCCCATATCCCGACCTGCCGGGTGCGACCCTGACAGATGAGCAGGCTGAGGCGGCTGAGGCGCTCACGCAGGCCGTCTCCACCCGTACGTTTTCCACCTTCCTGATCGACGGTGTGACCGGTTCAGGCAAGACCGAGGTCTATTTCGAGGCCATTGCGGAAGCCTTGCGTACCGATCCAGAGGCGCAAATCCTCGTTCTCCTGCCGGAGATCGCGCTGACGCAGGCCATTCTCTCGCGTTTCGAAGCGAGATTTGGTGCCAAGCCCGCGCCTTGGCATTCCGGCCTGTCCGACAAGGAGCGTCGCCGGACTTGGCGGGAAGTCGCTCATGGCCGCGCGCGCATTGTGATCGGGGCCCGGTCTGCGCTTTTCCTGCCATTCCACAGCCTCAAGCTCATCATCATCGATGAAGAGCATGATGGCAGCTACAAGCAGGAAGACGGCGTCACCTATCATGCGCGTGACATGGCGGTGATGCGGGCGAAGCTTGAAGGTGCCATCGTCGTCCTGGCCTCTGCGACGCCGGCGCTTGAAACGATTGTGAACGCAGAGACCGGTCGCTACCAACGCCTGCAACTCTCTGCGCGACCGGGCGCCTCCCGCTTGCCGGATGTGGACCTTGTCGATCTGCGCCGCGCGCCGCCCGAGCGCAATCACTGGCTATCGCCTCATTTGATTCACGCCATGCAGGAGACGCTGGCGGCCGGGGAGCAGACCCTTCTGTTCCTGAACCGGCGGGGCTATGCGCCTCTGGTCATCTGCAAGAGTTGCGGCGAACGATTGAAAACGCCTGGCACCGAGAACTGGCTGACCGAGCACCGCTATACGGGGCGGCTCGTCTGCCATGTGACCGGCTATTCCATTCCAAAGCCCAAGACCTGCCCGCATTGCGGTGCGGCTGATTCCCTGATGGGGGTGGGGCCGGGGGTCGAACGTGTGGCAGAAGAGGTGCGGACCCTGATGCCGGACGCGCGAATCGAAATCTTCTCATCGGATACTGCCCAGGGCGGTGAGGCGACTCGCGGCATCGTTGACCGCATGGAACAGGGCGAGATTGATGTCCTCATAGGCACTCAGATTGTCGCCAAGGGCCACAATTTCCCGAATCTCACCCTTGTGGGGGTGGTCGATGCCGACAGCGGCATGAAAGGCGGCGACCTTCGCGCGGGGGAACGAACCTATCAATTGCTCAGCCAGGTGGCTGGCCGGGCAGGCCGGGCCGAACGTCCCGGCAGGGCGTTGGTGCAGACCTATGCACCCGACAATCCCGCCATGATGGCGCTCGCGGACAATAATCGTGACGGCTTCCTGCAAATCGAACGGGATGTGCGCGCGGAGCTCGGCCTGCCGCCTTTCGGGCGTCTTGCTGCGATGATTTTGTCGGCGCCCTCGGCCCAGCTCGTGGACGAGATCGCGCTGCAAATCATACAGCAGGCACCGAATGGCGAGGGGATCGAAGTGTTCGGGCCTGCACCGGCACCGATTGCCGTATTGAGAGGGCGTCACAGGCGGCGATTCCTGGTGAAATCACCCAAGAACATTGATCTTTCGGCCTATATGACGGCATGGATAGCGCGACTGAAGCTGCCAAATGCGGTAAGGATGTCGGTCGACATCGATCCTTACTCATTCCTGTAGGCCCGTGGTTTTGCAGTGAATGCCATTTCGCCGCATAGATAGCTTCTTTGGCTGTGTTGTCAGGCTGAAAGACTGATGCTAAGCGGCGCACAGTTTGTATGGGCGCGTGCCGCAAGGTGCGCTGCCTTGCTTTGTATTTTCGGTCGATTTGGCCGACTCAACCATGGACGACAGAACCTTGGCTGCATCTAAAGTGACACAAGCGAGCGAAGCTGCTCGGCGCTATGCCAGCGCCCTCTTCGACCTTGCTCAGGACAAGGGCGAACTCGCCGAGGTCCACAAGGATTTTCAGGCTTTTGCAAAGCTGCCGCAGCAGTCCAGGGATTTGACGACGCTGCTCGGCTCCCCGGCCTTCTCGGCGGATGAGAAAGTCGCCGGTCTGTCTGGAGTAATGAAGAAGGCTGGCTTTTCGGGCCTCCTCGCAAATTTCGTGGGCGTGATGGCCCGCAATGGCCGCTCCCAGGATATTCTGGGCGCTCAGGTCGCCTTTGACGAATTGTACGCGAAACAGCGCGGCGTGAAGCGCGCAGTTGTCCGCACCGCAAAGGAAATGTCTGGCGCCGAGCGCCAGCGCATCGAATCAATCCTCGCCAAGGCCGTTGGCGGCGAGGTCGAATTGTCCAGCGAGGTTGATCCCTCGCTGATCGGCGGCATCCAGCTGCGCATCGGCTCTCAGCTCGTTGACGCAAGTCTTGCCGCCAAACTGGATCGCATGAACACCGCCATGAAGGGAGCATGAGTAGCTCGATGGACATCTCACCAGCAGAAATTTCGGGCATCCTGAAATCGCAGATCGAAAACTTCGGCGTAGAAGCTGAAGTTTCCGATGTCGGTCAGGTTCTGTCAGTTGGCGACGGTATCGCCCGCATCTACGGTCTCGACAGCGTACAGGCTGGCGAGATGGTTGAATTCGACGGCGGCATCAAAGGTATGGCGCTGAACCTGGAAAGCGACAATGTCGGCGTCGTGATCTTCGGCGACGACCGCTCGATCAAGGAAGGCGACACCGTCAAACGTCTCGACGAGATCGTGGCCGCGCCGGTAGGCAAAGGCCTGCTCGGTCGCGTCGTGAACCCGCTGGGCGAGCCGATCGATGGCAAAGGCCCGCTGACTGACGTAGCCGAACGCTCCCGCGTGGACGTAAAAGCTCCCGGCATCATTCCTCGGAAATCCGTGCACGAACCCATGATGACGGGCATCAAGGCCATCGACGCCATGATCCCGGTTGGCCGCGGCCAGCGCGAACTCGTCATTGGTGACCGCCAGACCGGCAAGACCGCTGTCTGCATCGACACCATCCTGAACCAGAAGCCGACCAATGACGCCGCCAAGAGCGACAGCGAAAAGCTGTTCTGTGTCTATGTCGCTATCGGCCAGAAGCGCTCTACTGTGGCCCAGGTCGTCAAGACGCTCGAAGAGCGCGGCGCCCTCGACTACACAATCGTCGTCTCCGCAACGGCTTCCGAGCCGGCTCCGCTCCAGTACCTCGCACCGTTCACCGGCTGCGCGATGGGCGAGTGGTTCCGCGACAATGGCATGCACGCCCTGATCATCTATGATGATCTGTCCAAGCAGGCTGTGGCTTACCGCCAGATGTCCCTGCTGCTGCGTCGTCCTCCGGGCCGCGAAGCCTATCCGGGTGACGTGTTCTATCTCCATAGCCGCCTGCTTGAGCGCGCCGCCAAAATGGGCGATGCGGCTGGCAACGGCTCCCTGACGGCCCTGCCGATCATTGAAACCCAGGCCAACGACGTGTCGGCCTACATCCCGACCAACGTGATCTCGATCACTGATGGCCAGATCTTCCTTGAGACGGACCTGTTCTACCAGGGTATCCGCCCGGCTGTGAACGTCGGCCTGTCGGTGTCCCGTGTGGGCTCCGCGGCTCAGACCAAGGCCATGAAGAAAGTTGCCGGCTCGATGAAGGGGGAACTCGCCCAGTATCGCGAGATGGCCGCCTTTGCGAAATTCGGCTCCGACCTCGACGCCGCAACCCAGCGCCTGCTGAACCGTGGTGCGCGTCTGACCGAACTCCTGAAGCAGCCGCAATATTCACCGCTGCTGATGGAAGAGCAGGTCGTCGTGATCTACGCCGGTACGCGCGGCTATCTCGACAAGGTCGATCTGAAGGAAGTCACCCGCTATGAGAAAGAGCTGCTGGCTCATATTCGTGGCGCCAAGGCTGATCTCCTTAAGAAAATCCGCGAAGAGAAAGCCCTCACGGACGATATCGAAGCTGAGATCAAGAAGACCCTCGACGATTTCACGGCGAAATTCGCCTGATATCGCCCGCAGATTGAGAACGAAGAACCAGAAGGCCTGACATGCCCAGCTTGAAGGACCTCAAGAACCGGATCAGCAGCGTGAAATCCACGCGGAAGATCACGAAGGCCATGCAGATGGTCGCGGCAGCGAAGCTGAAGCGTGCGCAAGACGCCGCGACAGCTGCGCGGCCCTATGCCGAACGCATGGCCTCGGTTCTGGCCAACCTCTCAGCGTCGGCTGGCGCGGGCGGACCAAAACTCCTGACCGGGACCGGCGAAGACAAGACCCATCTGATCGTCGTCCTGACGGCAGAGCGCGGCCTTGCCGGCGGGTTCAACACCTACGTTGTGAAGCTTGCCAAACAAAAGATTGGTGAGCTGCGCGCCGAAGGCAAAACCGTAAAAATTCTTACGGTCGGCAAGAAGGGCCGCGAACAGCTGTCCCGCGACTATGGTGATATGTTCATTGACCATATCGACCTGTCCGGCGTGAAGGGGGGCAACTTTTCCGAGTCCGCCATCAGCATTGGCAAGATGCTGACCCGCCAGTTTGAAGACGGCGAGTTCGATGTGGCGACACTGGTTTACTCCCAGTTCGTCAACGTGCTCAGCCAGCTGCCAACGGCCCAGCAACTGATCCCGGCGTCTGCGCCCGCAGATGCGGAAACGGTCGATCTCGGCAATGCGCTCTACATCTATGAGCCATCCGAAGAGGCGATCCTGGAAACCCTTCTGCCGCGCTACATCAATACGCAGATCCTGTCTGCGATCCTTGAAAGCGCCGCCGGCGAGCAAGCCAGCCGCATGACTGCGATGGACAACGCCACCAACAATGCCGGCGAGATGATCGACTCGCTGTCGCTGCAATACAACCGTGCCCGCCAGGCCCAGATCACCAAGGAGCTGATCGAGATCATCTCCGGTGCTGAGGCACTCTAAATGGCCAAGACTGTATCCATATACCCGCTCCAAAGGAGACGACCCGCATGAGCACTCCCGCAAACGCTAAAGGCCGCGTGTCCCAGGTTATCGGTGCTGTTGTCGACGTCGAATTCGACGGCGAACTGCCCGCCATCCTCAACGCGCTTGAAACCGATAACAATGGCAACCGCCTCCTGCTTGAGGTTGCGCAACACCTCGGCCAGAACACGGTCCGGACCATCGCAATGGACTCCTCCGAGGGGCTCGTGCGCGGGCAGGCCGTCGCCGATACCGGTTCGCCAATCATGGTTCCGGTTGGACCGGCCACGCTTGGCCGCATCATGAACGTCATCGGCGAGCCGATCGACGAACGCGGCCCGGTCGGCGCCGACCAGACGATGCCGATCCACGCCGAAGCCCCGCTGTTCGTCGACCAGTCGACCGAATCCGAAGTGCTCGTCACGGGCATCAAGGTCGTCGACCTGCTTTGCCCATATGTGAAGGGCGGCAAGATCGGCCTGTTCGGCGGTGCCGGCGTCGGCAAGACCGTTCTGATCATGGAGCTGATCAACAATATCGCCAAACTGTTCGGCGGCTACTCTGTGTTCGCGGGTGTCGGTGAGCGGACTCGTGAGGGTAACGATCTCTACCACGAGATGATCGAATCCAAGGTTATCAACCTTGAAGGCGAGAGCCGCATCGCGCTCGTCTACGGCCAGATGAACGAGCCTCCGGGTGCCCGTGCCCGCGTCGCCCTGACCGGTCTCGCCCAGGCAGAATACTTCCGTGATGAAGAAGGCAAAGACGTCCTGTTCTTCGTCGACAACATCTTCCGCTTCACGCAGGCTGGTGCCGAGGTGTCCGCACTTCTCGGTCGTATTCCGTCCGCTGTGGGTTACCAGCCTACGCTGGCAACCGACATGGGGGGGCTTCAGGAGCGCATTACCTCCACGAACAAGGGATCGATCACGTCGGTTCAGGCTGTCTACGTGCCGGCCGATGACCTTACCGACCCGGCTCCGGCGACGTCATTTGCTCACCTTGATGCGACGACGGTTCTGAACCGTTCGATCGCCGAAAAAGGCATCTACCCCGCTGTGGACCCGCTGGACTCCACCAGCCGTATTCTTGACCCGATGATTGTTGGCGAAGAGCACTACAACGTTGCGCGCGGCGTGCAGGAAATCCTGCAGCGCTACAAGGAATTGCAGGACATCATCGCCATCCTCGGCATGGATGAACTGTCGGAAGAAGACAAACTGGCCGTGGCACGCGCCCGTAAGGTCGAGCGCTTCCTGTCCCAGCCCTTCGACGTGGCTGAGGTCTTCACCGGCTCCCCGGGCGTTCAGGTGAAACTGGAAGACACGATCAAGGCATTCAAAGGCCTGATCGCGGGTGAGTATGACCACCTTCCGGAGCAGTCCTTCTACATGGTCGGCAACATCGAAGAGGCGAAAGCCAAAGCTGAAAAGATGCTGGCTGACGCCTAAGCGATAACGGACAGGGACGAATGGCCAACAAACTCCACTTCTCACTCGTGTCACCCGCCAGAGAGCTTTTCTCCGGCGAGGTGGACCACGTGATTGCCCCCGGCTCGGAAGGTGAGTTCGGCGTGCTCGCAAACCATGCTCCGTTCATGACGACGCTGAAGAATGGCGTTGTGCGCGTGCTCGAAGGCAATGACGTCAAGATGCGTATCTTTGTACGCGGCGGCTTTGCCGACGTGACGCCGGATGGCCTGACCATCCTGGCTGAAGAGGCCCGGATGCTGGACAAGCTGAAGGTCGAAGACGTTCAGAAGGAGCTCGACGAGACGCTCCGGAAAATCCAGTCCCTCGACAAGGGCGACAGCGCGAAGATCACGCTGCAGGAGCATTTCGACTATCTCGAAAGCCTCAAGGCCGCGATGGTCCACTAGGGCTGACACATGCGTCGCACTAACAAAAACGCCGCCCCAAAAGGGCGGCGTTTTTCGTTTCGTTTCGTTTCGTTTCGTTTCGTTTCGTTTCGTTTCGTTTCGTTTCGTTTCG
>OJBP01000843.1_pt1 | contig 12580 bp, 9 predicted proteins | sample 1590691 | NCBI WGS metagenome assembly OJBP01 (sample SAMN05416848, study PRJEB24817) | seawater metagenome | isolation source: Sea water | place: Canada:Atlantic | collected 2013-07 | reverse complement strand
AACGCGCTTTACCGTCCGGGCCCGATGGAATACATTCCCAGTTTTGTTCGCAGGAAACACGGCGAGGAGGAAATTGAATACGACCTTCCCGCGATGGAGGAATATTTGAAGGAAACCTACGGAATCACGGTCTATCAGGAGCAGGTGATGCTTTTGTCACAAAAATTGGCAGGTTTTACCAAAGGCGAAGCTGATGTTCTGCGAAAGGCGATGGGGAAAAAGCAAAAAGCGGTGCTGGACAAAATGAAGCCGCAGTTCGTAGCCCAAGCCGCCGAAAAAGGCCACGACCCCGAAAAACTTGAAAAAATCTGGAAGGATTGGGAAGCCTTTGCGAGTTACGCTTTTAATAAATCGCATTCAACTTGCTACGCTTGGATTGCCTATCAAACGGCCTATCTAAAAGCCCATTATCCCGCGGAATATATGGCAGCGGTGCTTTCCAATAATATGAGCGACATAAAACAGGTAACCTTTTTTATGGACGAATGCAAGCGGATGGGATTGACCGTTTTGGGTCCCGATGTTAACGAATCCTTCCACAAATTTACGGTGAACGACCAAGGCGCCATCCGTTTTGGAATGGGCGCCGTAAAAGGCGTGGGCAGCAGTGCCGTGGCAACGATTGTTGAAAACAGAAAGGATGGAAAATACAAATCGGTTTTTGATTTGGCTAAGCGGATTGACCTGCGTTCCGCAAATAAAAAAGCTTTTGAAAATTTAGCACTCGCGGGCGGTTTCGACAGTTTTGATACGCACCGCGCACAATACCTGCACGACGATGGCGATGGAGTGATGTTTATTGAAAAAGTACTTCGTTATGCGGCAAAATACCAAGAAACGCAGAATTCTTCACAGGTAAGTCTTTTTGGCGATGCCAGCGAAGTGCAAATTCCCGAACCCGAAGTACCGCCCTGCGAGGAATGGGGCACGATGAAAAAGCTGAAGCAGGAAAAGGAAGTTGTGGGCGTTTATATTTCGGGGCATCCGTTGGATGATTTTAAATTGGAAATAGAAACATTTACGAATTGTAACGTTTCAGATTTTAACCGATTGGAAGAATTTATAAATAAAGAATTGTGTTTTGCAGGAATTGTTTCAGAAGTAAAGTATATGCCAGGTAAAACTGGTAACGACTGGGCTATTTTTACGGTTGAGGATTTTGAGGATAGTTTTAGCTTTCGAATTTTTGGCGAGAATTATTTAAAATATAGGCATTTATTGGTGCCGAACACTTTTCTTTATGGGCGTGTTTTTATAAAAGAAGGTTGGACAAATCGGGAAACTGGCAAAAAAGGTGATCCAAGATTGCAATATAATAATATGCAAATGCTCCATGATGTTATGGATAAATATTCCAAAAAAATCACTTTGAAAATTCCTTTGAATATTTTAAATGAAAAGAGAATAGATTTTCTTAAATCACTCGTTAAAACAAACAAAGGTGAAAAACAATTGCATTTGTTGGTATATGAAAACGATGAAAAAATAAGTTTGAATATGCTCAGCCGAAAGTATAAAATTGATATTTCGAAGAAAATGCTGGAAGAGCTTAATGCTGAAGAGTTTAAATACAAGCTTAATTAATGAATTTTGACTTTATTAGAGAAATACGAAAAAATTAAGAAGGAGGTTGAGGCCTTTGATTTGGAAATACAATCAGATCCTGAATTGAGTGCTCAAATTGAAAAATATTATAAGGGTGTACAAGTGTTATTTTCTCCTATTACAGAAAACCCAAAAATTATGTTTATAGGAATAAATCCAGGGGCAGGATTTTTTAATTCAAATAAAGAAAATACAAAAGTCAAACGCTACAGTCCATTGGATAAATTTGAATATATTGGAGGTGGTTATCGTCTGGCTCAGCAGACAAGAGAATTATTTGAACGGGCTGGTTTAACAAAAAAAGTTTTAGCGAATTCTGTAAAATCTAATTGCTTTTTTTTAGCAACAAAATCTGAAAAAGAGCTTTATCAATTTTTAAGTCATTTAAAATCGACAAATGTTTATGCAAAGTCCGCAAAGTGGATCGATGAATTGGTTTTGATGATACACCCAGAGATAATAATTTGCGAAGGTAAGAGCGCATTTAAGCATTTTATAAAAGGTAAAAATTGTATTGTGAAACTAGATCAAGATGTATATTATGCTAATTGGAATAATATGGATATAATTGGTTATAAAAGAAATTTCAGCAATATTGTCAAAATGAAAAGTGTCGCAGAAAAATTAAATGAATGCATAAATAAAAATAATTTTCAATCAAAAATTGAAACTTAAAACAATAGAAATAAACAATATCTCCATTTCCTAAACATATATTAACGCTAGGGCAAAAAGAATAAAATTTAACTATTTTTGACAATCATTAAAAACAAAGATTATGGCATTAGAAATAACAGACGCAACATTTGAAGAAACGGTTTTAAAAAGTGACAAGCCGGTATTGGTTGACTTTTGGGCAGCCTGGTGCGGACCTTGCCGAATGGTAGGGCCCATCATTGAAGAAATAAGCAAGGAATACGAAGGCAAGGCCGTAGTAGGAAAAGTAGATGTGGATGCAAACCAAGAGTTTGCCGCAAAATATGGAGTGCGAAACATTCCGACCGTTTTGGTGTTCCAAAATGGCGAAGTAGTGGGCCGTCAAGTGGGCGTTGCTCCAAAGAATGTTTATGCGGAAGCGATTGATTCACTTTTGTAAAATATTTCAAAAAAGAAAAATTAAACAATAAAAGGCTTGGCGCATTGCTGGGCCTTTTATTATTTTTATACTGCCCCATTCTTGGGTCTTATGGATGTTTTAAATTTTGAGAGGAAAACATCCCCCTAGCCCCCTTCAAAGGGGGAATTTTTTATAACTAAATAAGTACATTCGTAAATGGAAAAAACAAATAAAGTACAGGATAAAATAGATGGCAAATTATTGGAGGAGCGCAAAGTCTTCCTTTGGGGAATGGTGGATGACAAAAGCGCCCGTCACGTTGTGGACCGTTTGATGTATCTCGACGCGCTGAGCCATGATGAAATCAAATTCTACATAAACAGCCCTGGAGGCTATGTAACTTCAGGATTTTCGATTTATGATACTATAAAACAAATTAAAAGTCCGGTTTCAACCATCTGTACCGGCCTGGCAGCTTCCATGGGAAGTATTTTGCTTTCCGCTGGCGAGAAAGGAAAAAGGTTTATCCAGCCGCACGCGCGTGTTATGATCCATCAGCCCAGTGGCGGTGCAAGAGGCGTTGCCAGTGATATAGAAATTACGGCGCAGGAAATTTTGAAGACAAAAGAAATTAGCGCACGTATTTTGGCCGAAAATTGCGGACAATCTTTCGAAAAAGTGATGAAGGATTTCAATCGCGATCATTGGATGAATGCCGAAGAATCTGTAGATTATGGAATTGTTGATGGTATTTTAAAATAGGGAGTATGAAAAAAATATTTTTGGCATTTGGAATTGCAACAACCATCTTTATTGGTTGCAAACACGTTGAAAACAAGGAGAATGTTTCCGATGAAACAATGGAAACAACGGACAACAATGTTGTAGATTCACACAATTCCGAAAACTCGCTGGATTGGGCGGGAGTGTATGAAGGAACAACCCCCTGTGCCGATTGCGAGGGAATTAAAACTGTATTGGAGTTGAGAGACGACAAAACCTACACCCTTTCCCAAACTTATTTAGGGAAGATGGAAGGCGAAAATGAATTTGTGCAGACTGGCAATTTTGTTTGGGACGAAAGCGGCTCCAAAGTACTTTTAAAATCCGAAAGCGACACCCTTCAGTATAAGGTAGGCGAAAACCAACTGTGGATGCTCGACAGTTCCGGCAATATTGTAGAAGGCGATTTAGCGGAATTTTATATTTTGAAAAAAACGCTTCAATAATAGGTTGGCCGTTGAATATAGAGAAAGAAATAAATGAGATAACAGGTTTTAAAAATCTGGAGCTGCTTGCAAAACAAGTGGTAGAGGGCTTTATTTCTGGACTTCATAAGAGTCCGTTCCATGGGTTTTCCGCAGAATTTGCCGAGCATAAAATTTACAACAATGGTGAAAGCACCAAACATATAGACTGGAAGCTTTTTGCCAAAACCGATAAACTTTACACTAAGCGCTACGAGGAAGAAACCAACCTGCGTTGCCATTTGATTGTGGACAACAGCAGTTCCATGCATTATCCAAAGATGAAACAATTCAATATTAATTCTTTGAATAAAATTGGTTTTTCTGTCTTGGCTTCGGCAGCCACTATGAATTTGATGAAACGTCAGCGCGATGCCGTGGGATTGAGTATTTACAGTGATGATTATGAATTTTACGCTTCGGAAAAAGGAAGTGAACGCCACCATCAAATGTTGCTTCAAAAGTTGAACGAAGCTTTGCTTTCTTCCCAAGAGAAATCGCAGACCAAAACCTATGAGCACCTTCATTTAATTGCTGAAAAGCTAAAGCGGCGTTCCTTGGTCTTTCTGTTTACAGATATGTTCCAAAGCGATGCCGAAGCCAGAAAGCTTTTTGAAGCGCTCCAGCATTTAAAATATAACAAGCACGAAGTAATCCTTTTTCACACTTTCGATAAAAAACGAGAGGTAAATTTCGATTTCAGCAACCGCCCCAAGCGATTTGTGGATGTTGAAACAGGTGAACATATAAATCTGTATGCCGATAATATTAAGGAGCAATATGAAGAAGCTGTGCAGGAATACTTCCACGAGCTACAATTGCGATGTGCCCAATATAGAATAAAGTATGTTTTAACCGATATAAATGAAAGTTTCAACAAGATTTTGACTACATATCTAGTGGAACGTCAGAAGTTTGGATAAAATTTATTATTTTTTAAAAAAATAGTTTGCGAAAATGAAATGGAGTGGTATATTTGCCACCGCTTAATACAGCAAGGGAGCAATCCCAAAAAGTATGGTAACAATTTTTCACTTTGCCCAACTGTTGTTGGGGTCTTTCGCAAGAAAGGTTGAAAACTTGGTCTGGTAGTTCAGTTGGTTAGAATACCTGCCTGTCACGCAGGGGGTCGCGAGTTCGAGTCTCGTCCAGACCGCAACAAGATGTTGTGTTGTCCCGAATTAGCTTCGGGATGTGGTTAAATCCCAACTGGGATTACCGATGAGAAGCTTATCCATATGGATGGGCTTTTTTTGTTTTTGGGTGTTTATAAAATCAAATAACCTGAATAAATAGGCCCTAGTAGGAGCATAACCGTAACCCCGAACAATACGTCCTAAGTAGCCTGCCTGAGCGGAGCTGAAGAGCCTTAACTAACAACTTGATTTTTATGGTTAAACGAGTCCCACTGCGCTAACCCTCACCTGCTACTATTACGCCTCACACCTCTCCCTTTCCAAATAAAATTAATTAATTAAATGGAATATTTCCATATTATAGGAAATAATCCATAATTTTGTATTGATGAACAAATCAATCCTACATCTCGATCTCGACACCTTCTTCGTTTCCGTAGAGCGCTTGCTTAATAGCGAGTTGCTTAAAAAACCTGTATTGGTAGGTGGCACGGGCAATCGTGGGGTAGTGGCAGCTTGTAGTTACGAAACCAGGAGATATGGTATCCGCTCTGGCATTTCAATGAAAATGGCAAGGCAATTATGCCCACAGGCAATAGTCATAAGGGGGAATGCGGGAACTTATATGAAATATTCAAGTCTTATTACTGACATCATCCGCGATTCCGTTCCCCTTTTTGAAAAAACCAGTGTAGATGAGTTTTATGTGGACCTTACGGGGATGGACAGGTTTTTTGGCAATTATAAATTTGCAACCGAACTTCGCAAAAGGATTATAAATGAATCAGGTCTACCCATATCTTTTGGGCTTTCCCAAAATAAGATTGTCAGTAAGGTTGCAACCGGAGAGGCAAAACCCAATAATCAATTGAAAATTGACCAAGGTTTTGAAAAATCCTTTTTGGCACCCCTTCCCATCCGCAAAATCCCAATGATTGGAAAGGCAACAGCCCAAACTTTAATACATCTTGGCATTGATAAGGTCAAATTAATACAGGATATGCCAGTGGAAATGCTTACATCCGTAATGGGTAAAAACGGACAGACCATCTGGAACCGTGCAAATGGAATCGACAATACTCCCGTTATTCCCTATTCCGAGCGCAAATCAATTTCCAATGAGCGTACATTCCATTTAGATACCATAGATGTCCAAAAATTGCGAGACACCCTTACTGCTATGGCAGACACCCTTTGTTATCAACTTAGGTTGGGCAAAAAAATGACGGGCTGTGTTTCCGTCAAAATTAGGTATTCAGATTTTCAGACCTATAACAAGCAAATCCGTATTCCATATACAAGCGCAGACCATATCCTTGTTCCCGCCGTAATGGAGCTTTTCAATAAGTTGTATGATCGCAGGGTATTGGTACGCTTGATTGGGGTAAAATTTTCCCATTTGGTCGGTGGGCATTATCAAATAAACCTCTTTGATGACAATGAGAAAACCCTCAACCTATACAAATCGCTGGACCATATCCGCAATCGTTTTGGTGCAACTAGTGTATTAAAGGCCTCAACGCTTGATGTCCGCACTGTTATTTCCGGACGTAATCCATTCGATGGGGAACCCCCGGTTTTACTCGCACATAGAAATCAATAATGTATATCAATTGCCATTCATATTATTCCCTCCGCTATGGGGTACTTTCCGTACCGCAATTATTGGAATTGGCACTTAAAAATAACCTCACAGCTTTTGCACTTACCGATATTAATAATACCTCGGCCTGTCTTGAATTTATTAGGGAAGCTACCAAAAAAAACATAAAACCAATTGTGGGCGCAGATATTCGCAATGGCAGCAATAGATGTTATGTATGTTTGGCAAAGAACAATAAGGGCTATCTGGAAATTAACCAATTCCTTACCCAACACCTACACCCACAAAAGGACTTTCCAGAAATACCGCCCCAATTTTCAAATGTCATAACAATTTTCCCCTTTGAAAAGGTACTTGAATTTGAAATGGAATCTTTTGCAGAAGATTGGCACATCGGTATTTCCGTAGCAGACCTCAACAAATTAAAGTTCTCCCATTTAAAGTCCCATACTTCAAAATTGGTGCTCTTGCAACCAGTAACCTTTTCCAGTCAGTCACACCTAAATATACACCGCCTCCTTCGTTGCATAGACCTCAATATAGTACTCAGTAAATTGCCCGAATTGGAACAGGGAAGCCAAAAGGATAGAATGTATTCGCAAAGCGAAATAAAGGAGCGTTTTGAAGGTTTTGAGCATATAATTTCAAACACCCAATCCCTATTGGATGATTGTAAAATTTCTTTTGCGTTTGATGATGTACGGCATAACCAAAACCAAGCTACTTACTTTTCCAATAAGGAAGAGGATTATAAATATTTGGAAAAGTTGGTTTATGAAAGAATAAGCAAAAGATATAGAATCGTTGACCAAATTATTAAAACCCGCATTGAAAAAGAACTACAGGCAATTCGGCAAATGGATTTTGTATCCTACTTTCTTATAAATTATGATATTATCCAGTATGCAATTAAAAATGAATACCCATATATTGGTAGGGGTAGTGGGGCAAATAGTGTGGTGGCTTATATTCTGGGCATTACCAATGTAGACCCCATTGAACTTGACTTATATTTTGAACGTTTTATAAACCTCTATCGCTCCTCTCCACCTGATTTTGATATTGATTTCTCTTGGAAGGATAGGGATGATGTTACGCATTACATTTTTAAAAGATTTCCCAACACCGCATTAATGGGTACTTATGTAACTTTTAAATATCGTGCAGTGGTCCGTGAGCTTGCCAAGGTTTTCGGCCTTCCAAAATCCGAGATAGATGATTTTTTAAAAGGGAATGTGCAAAACAAAAAAAACGACCATTATTTCAAATTGGTAATGAAGTATGGTAAACTTATTCACGGGTTTCCCAATTACCTAAGTGTGCATTCTGGAGGTATTGTAATACTTAAAAATCCAATACAATCATATTGCGCCACCTTTATGCCTCCCAAAGGTTTTCAAACCCTCCAAATCGATATGCACATTGCCGAATCCGTGGGCATCTTTAAGTTTGATATCCTTGCCCAACGCGGACTTTCAAAAATCAAGGACGCCATTGAGCTCATTAAGGAAAACCAACCCCAAGCCCATCTAAAGGATATTGATGATACCGAGCCTTTTAAAAATGACCCCGCCATAAATAATTTATTAAAAGTGGGGGATTGCATGGGTGTTTTCTATGTGGAATCCCCTGCAATGAGAACATTGATGACCCGATTACAAACGCAGGATTATCTTGGGCTAGTGGCTGCAAGTTCCATAATTCGTCCCGGCGTTACCAATGGCGGTATGAAAAACGCTTACATAGAGCGTCATCGTTTCCCCGAAAAACGAAAAGATTCTCACCCCGTACTTATGGAAATAATGCCTGAAACCTATGGGGTTATGGTATATCAGGAAGATGTTTTAAAGGTAGCCCATCATTTTGCGGGTCTTACCCTTTCAGAGGCTGATGTGCTCAGAAGAGGTATGAGCGGTAAAGGCCGTTCCAAGGAACAGTTTGATGCCCTCGAAAAAAAATTCCATTCCAATTGTACCCAAAAAGGGTACACTCCTAAGGTAATTGCTGAGGTATGGGAACAGATTAAGGCATTCGCAGGCTATGCTTTTGCCAAAGGGCATTCCGCATCCTATGCGGTGGAAAGCTACCAAAGCCTCTATCTCAAAAAATACTTCCCCCTGGAGTTTATGACAGCGGTTTTAAATAACGGTGGTGGGTTTTATAACCTGGACACCTATATCAATGAAATTTTTAGATGTGGGGGAACGGTTGTAAATCCCTGCATAAACAATAGCGACCACGCTAATTGCATAAAAGGCAAAACGGTGTACTTAGGTTTTGGAATGATAAAGGATTTAGAGCACCGTAGCATACAGAAAATTTTAAATGAAAGACAACTCTATGGAAAGTTTAAAAATTTTAATGACTTTTTAGATCGTTGCAAACTAGGTTTGGAACAGATTTTACTGCTTATTCGCCTCAATGTCTTTAGAACTTTTGAACCCAATAAACACAACTTAATGTGGTATGCCCATATAAACGGAAATAAACAAAAAAACCCCAATCCCCATCCGCAACTTTTTAAACCCAAAAGAACCAATTATACTTTGCCGGCATTAAAAGGGAATAACCTTATTGATGCTTATGATAATCTGGAACTATTGGGCTTTACCCTCCAAGATGATTTCCAGCTTATTAAACCCGGAAATTATCCTAAATACGTGGCATCCGATTTAAAATCATTTGTAAACAAGGAATTTACCATAATTGGAAAACTGGTTACTTCAAAAAGTACACAAACCTCAAAAGGCGATTTTATGGCGTTCTCAACCTTTCTGGATAAAAACGGGGAATGTTTTGATTCGGTACAATTTCCAAAGATTAAGGAACAATATCCTATTTCTGGAATAGGTATTTACTGGATTAAAGGCACCGTTGCTGAAGATTTGGGTTATTATTCCATTATAACATCACAATTAATAAAAATTCCACCTATCCCAGATCCCAGGTTTTCAGATAGTAACAAAAATCAAAAAGTAATTTAGCCTTTGTAATAAATCAATATCTCAACCTCCCAACATCTATATCAAAGCCAACGGAAAAAAATCGCTCCAAGTACGAGCAATCTTGGCGCTTGGTCCTCTTCCCAGAACCTTTATTATTCTTCTTCAAAGCCATTTCAGCTTAGCGGCAACAACTTGCCTAAAATAATAAACCGCTCTATCAAACGATAGAACGGCTTTGGGGAACCTTCAATTTATTCTCCCCAGAATAAATATTCCCCGCTTCAAAGAAAGGGAGTAATTTGTCCATCTCTTTGCGGGATTCCGTAAAACGTCAGTTTTTTTTAAATATAAAAGCTAAAAGTCTGTTCCCTGGGCTTATAGGCAGCTTAAATTATTCCCAAATCCTTTACCATTGCCACCAGATGGATGGCATTTTTCGCTTTAAAGTGAATACAAAGCTTCCCCACCCGCTTTTCTACGGAACTTAAACTATTGGGCTGCATATTAATATTCCTAAAATGATCAGCGATTTCCTTTTGGGACAAACCTTTTGCCAGGTGCGTCATTAAAGCGATATCATAATCCGCTATAATAGGTGTTGTTTTTTTAGAGAGTGCGTTTTCTACTTGGGGAGAAAGATAGGTTTCTCCATTAAAGACCTTGTTTATTGCGGTCTTCAATTCATCCAGCCCCCTTCGGCCCTTGCACACATAACCGTTCAGTTTGTGGTTCATTACCAAGCCCCGAACCAATTGTAGCCTATCTTCCACCGAATAGGCAATAATTGGCAGTTCGGGATGCTTCTGTTTCAGTATGGCTATCAAGTCCGCTCCCGATGAAAATGTTTGCTCTCTGTAATCTGGAATATAGGATAAATCAGTTATTAACAAGTCGAAAGGGTCTTTCTCTAACTTTGCCTTCTCTATTTTTAGGAAAGCATCGTCGCAATACATAACCTCCGTAATCGACCCTATCCCTAAAGCCTGCAATACGGAAATAACCCCTTGGTTTATACAGTCAATGTCGTCTGAAATAAGTACTTTTTTAAACATACTCAAATAATTATCGTTGCCTTAAATCCCTTATTTGGTTCTGTTTCAAAAGTAATCTTTCCGTTAATCGCTTTTATGCGGGATTCCGCATTCTGAAGCCCATTTTTATTTTTTAGGATACAACCCTTGCCATTATCGGCATATTTAATAATAATTTTTTTTCCGTTCCTATCAAAATTTAGCACCACCGCAGTAGCCGCGCTGTGCTTGGCCATATTGGTCAACAATTCCTGCAATACCCGGTAGAGGTTGGTTTTTTTAATAGCCGCTACGGCATTCCAATCAATGGGAACCACATCTCTTCTAATCAGGGAAATCGATTTACTTTCATAACTCATCAACAGATCGGAAAGTGCTTCCTCAAAATTTTCAACGGCCATGGCACTGTTTTCCTTGGAAATATCCCTGCTTTTGTGATAAATAGATTCCAGATCGTCCAAAACCTCCTCCTTTCCAGCGGGCTTGCTCTGTATTTTTGCCATTAATCTATACACATCGTTTGCCACTTCATCGTGTACTTTTTTAGAAATACGTTTCTCCGTAGTTTGTACCTGCTTGATCTTTTCTTGTTTATGCTTGTTCCGTATTGTGAAATAAAGGGCAATGCTCAACAAAAATCCGACTATAGCCAAAGCCAAAATAAGGATAGTCCACGTTTTCTGCTTTTCTTTTTCCAACTGGGCGGCAAGCGTATTTTTACGTTCCTTTTCCACATTGTACTTCATAAACGCATTCCTGTTCTCTGCCAATTGCTTCTCCTTGGCAATGCTATCTGTTATTTCGTTAAACTGCACTATCCTTGGGTCTGGGCTCATCATGGCAAAAAGAGAAAGAACGTCTTCCAAATAAGACAGACTGTTCATTGTTTTCGCAACTACATACCCTTGGTTTGCAAATTGTAATGCCTGTACGGTATCGCCCTGCTGAAAATAATATAGGGCTAAACTTTTGTAGCTGGAGTATTTGCCTGGCATATCATTTTCGGCCTCCCGTAAGTCCAAAGCCTGCTCCATTATAGCTAAAGCTTCAGCCTTATTTCCTAATTTGGTAAGCGCCACCCCCTTGTTGTTTAATAAGCGGGCATAGGCGGGTTTGTTTTTTGCCACTCCCTTTTTCTCCAATGCCCTATTGAATTGCTCCAGGGCTCTTTCAGGATGCCCCATGTCCACATATACGTTTCCTATATTGTTTAAAAGGGTAAGACTGTCATTTAGATTTGCAGAAAACCGTAATGCCTGCCCATACGCATCAATGGTTTCTTTGTGTCTATAGGTAGCCCGGTAAATTCTTCCCAACTGATTGTAAAGTCCTTTTTTGGCATCAACCAGCGTATCCGCACCCGCAGTATTGTCAATTAATTGCAAGGCCTCCACGGTAGCTATCTCACTGTCATAGGTATTTCCCATTTCAAAATGGGCAATGGCTAGCATCCTCAGATCCTGTATTGCCTCATAGTCATTTTTCTGGGCCACGTGCTTTTCCTTTAAACGGCTATAATATGAAATAGCCTTGGGTAAATCTGTGCTGTGTTGCGGATTCAAGATACTGTTAAAGTAATAGGCGGTACTGTCAATTTTGTATTGACCCATCATTTTGCAGGGTAAAATACCCAATACAATAAATAAAATCAGGAATGAAAAATGGGGCTTCTTCATTCCTCAAAAATAGGAACTAATTTTTGGAAATTATTGATTAGTTAATCTGGATTAATTCTATCAAATTAAAATATATGCAGAATATCATTTCATGCCCCTGTAGAAAAACTTCAAGTCTTTACGGAATCCCGTAAAAAAATAAGCTTGTGTTCTTTTAAGTTTGAAAAAATTAAAAAACCCTTAAAGAAGTTTACTTATGAAAAACCTATTTACACTTATTTTATTTGCATCTGTCTCTTATACACATCTGACGCTGCCGACGAAGAGGATAGTGGAGATC
>OJBP01000840.1_pt1 | contig 12632 bp, 13 predicted proteins | sample 1590691 | NCBI WGS metagenome assembly OJBP01 (sample SAMN05416848, study PRJEB24817) | seawater metagenome | isolation source: Sea water | place: Canada:Atlantic | collected 2013-07 | reverse complement strand
CGTCTCGTGGGCTCGGAGATGTGTATAAGAGACAGTTTCAGAATGGAACCACGATATTACAGAAGGAATGTTTCAGGGCGCTTTTGATGCTTTAAAGGATTGCGGTGCCATCAATGAAAACATTGTCCGCTGGAATGTTCCCGGCAGTTTTGAACTTATCTTCGGGTGTAAACAAATTACGCAAAGCTATGATATGCTTGATGCCGTAATTGCAATTGGAAGCGTAATTCAAGGCGAAACAAAACACTTTGACTATGTCTGCGAAGCCGTTGCCCAAGGCATAAAAGATTTGAACGTCCACGGTAATATTCCCGTCATTTTCTGCGTGCTTACCGATAACAATATGCAACAGGCCATAGACCGCAGCGGCGGCAAACACGGTAACAAAGGTACTGAGGCCGCAATTGCTGCGATAAAAATGGCACAGCTGAGGAAGGAATCAAAATTTTAGTCCCACCCTAAATCCCTCCCCGAGGGAGGGACGTTTTAAATTTTCATAAAATCTTGGGTTTGCTCCCCTCCTTTGGAGGGGCTGGGGGAGGACTTCGGCATGGTAATTGTTCAAAAAACAATTAAATTCTGAATTCATAATTCTGAATTCCTAATTGAATTAAGTAACTTTGAAGCACGACAATTATGGGACTAATAGGTAAGAGAAAAAACAAAAAGTACAGCTACAAACCGCGTCATTACGAATTTGACGGAGACGGCAGCCCATTTTCAATGGGCCATAAATTTGATGAATTCCGAACTACAGTTGGAGACAACAAAGGTTTGAAAGGAAAATTCAAAACCGCTTGGGCAGATTTACGGCAATCTTCCGACAGAAAAGCAAACCGAAGACTGATTGTAATCATTGCCATTCTCGTGCTACTTTTCCTTTTTATTATTGAATTTGATTTATCTATTTTCTACGCATAAATTTTAATGGCAGACATTATTCAGTTATTACCGGATCACGTTGCAAACCAGATTGCAGCTGGCGAAGTTGTGCAACGCCCCGCCTCGGTAGTGAAGGAATTATTGGAAAACGCCATTGACGCAAAGGCAACTTCAATCACACTGGTAATTAAAGATGCGGGAAAAACCCTCGTGCAGGTTACCGACAACGGTATCGGGATGAGCGTTACCGACGCTAGGCTCAGTTTTGAGCGCCACGCCACTTCAAAAATCAAATCGGCTGAAGATCTTTTTAATTTGCATACCAAAGGTTTCCGTGGGGAAGCTTTGGCATCTATTGCCGCCATTGCGCACGTTGAGCTAAAAACCAAAACCGAAGATTCTGAAATAGGAACACACCTCACCATTGAAGGCAGCAAAGTAATTTCGCAGGACCCGGCGGTGGTTCCAAAGGGCACGACCATTTCAGTAAAAAATCTTTTCTACAACATTCCCGCGCGGCGGAACTTTTTAAAAAGCAATCCCGTGGAAACGCGGCACATTATTGACGAATTCCATCGTGTTGCGCTTGCGCACCCAACTGTTGCTTTCCAAATGCTTCACAATGGGAGCGATGTTTTTAACCTTCCATCGTCAAATTCCCGCCAACGTATTGTAAATATCTTCGGAAGCAAAACCAATGAAAAATTGGTTCCCGTAAGCGAGGAAACCGAAATCTTAAAAATTGAAGGCTTTGTATTGAAGCCCGAATTCGGAAAGAAAAGTAGGGGAGAGCAGTTCTTTTTTGTGAATGATCGTTTTATTAAAAGTCCATATCTGCACCACGCGGTTTCGTCGGCCTTTGAAGGTTTGATGAAAAATGATGTGCATCCGGGCTATTTTCTCTTTTTGGAAGTAGATTCGCATTCCATCGATATCAACATCCATCCCACAAAAACCGAAATAAAATTTGACGACGAGCATTCCATTTATGCCATGCTCCGCGCAACGGTTAAACACAGCTTAGGGCAATTCAATATTGCGCCAGTACTCGATTTTGAAAGGGACAAAGGTTTTGATACACCGTACGATTATAGCAAAAAACAACCAACAGCGCCTTCCATAGAAGTGGATAGAGAGTTTAATCCTTTTAAGGAAAAACCCAAACAGGGCAATATCAATTTTCCTTTTAAAAGAGAACAGTCTGCTGCGTGGGAATCACTTTATGTAGGGTTAAAAGATGAAACTGCAACGGTTTCAAACCTGGAAGATATTGAATTTGAAAGCGAGGAAGTAACCGGGAGTCTTTTTGAAAATTCCGAAGCAGAATCGGGACAGATAACCTTCCAGATTCAGAATAAATACATCATAAGTCCTTTAAAAAACGGGATGATGGTAATTCACCAAAACCTGGCGCACCAACGGATTCTTTACGAGGAATTGCTGAAAAACATCACTGTAAAAGAAGCGGTGAGTCAGCAATTATTGTTTCCGCTGCAATTGCATTTTTCAAGGCCAGATCTCAATATTATTGAAAAAGTACGCGAACAATTGGAGCATACGGGCTTTATCTTTTCAGAAATAAAAGATGAAACCATTGAGATTAGCGGAATTCCCGTGCTGATATTGGAAAGCCATGTTGTAAATTTGCTCAGCCAATTGGTGTACGATATAAAGGAAGAAGTACCCGATAGCGGTTTTAGCCAAAACGATATGCTTGCAAAGTCCATGGCGGCAAGTATGGCAATAAAAACCGGTATTTCTTTGAACAGGGAGGAACGGGAACATTTGATCAATCAACTTTTTGCGTGCAAAGAACCTTCTGTTTCCCCAAGGAATAAATTGGTTTTTACAACAATGGACGTGAGCGATCTCGATAAAAAATTTATGTAAATGGGAAGAATAACCGATACTGTAAAATTTCTATTAATAATTAACGTGATCTTTTATATAGGGTCATTTATTATTGGGGATCTATCTATAAAATTGTTCGCGCTTTACTATTTTGAAAACCCAAATTTTCAATATTGGCAGCCTATTACGCATATGTTTATGCACGACCCTTCGTCTATTTTTCACATACTTTTTAATATGTATGCGCTCTGGGCTTTTGGTTCGCCTTTGGAAATGCGCTGGGGGCAAAAAAAGTTTCTATTCTTTTACTTTTCTGCGGGACTTGGTGCAGCGGCAATTCATACTTTGGTGAATTATTTTCAAATCCACAGTGTGATGGATTCTTTAATAGCCGGTGGCTGGAGCGAATCGGAAGTAATGAATTACCTTTCTGGCCGCGATGGTGGAAGCAGAGCTGTGCTAGACACAGTTTCTATGGAGAATATACAAGCTATGGCGCAATCTTATAATGGGGTCGCTTTAGGGGCCTCGGGTGCTGTTTATGGAATTTTGGTAGCCTTCGGAATTATGTTTCCAAATATAGAATTGATGCTCATTTTCCTTCCAATTCCCATAAAAGCAAAATATTTTATTCCCGGAATTATTTTATTGGATTTGGTTTTCGGTATTACCGGAACGGCCACGGGTATTGCGCATTGGGCGCACATAGGTGGAGCGCTCTTCGGTTTTATTATGGCCTGGTACTGGAAAAAGAATAGTTTTGATAACCATCGCTGGAATTAACTATGGCTGCTACTAGTCTTTCATATAAATATAAAACCGCCAATATTTTGGTTAAGCTGATTGTGATCAACGTTGCAGCCTTTTTGGTGGTTAGATTGGGAGCTTTCTTTTTAAGCGTTAGTCCACAATACTTTGCGCGTTGGTTTGTACTTAGTGATGATTTCGATACACTTTTATTTCATCCTTGGTCAATAATTACATACGGATTTTTGCATTTTGGATTTTTTCACATTTTGTTCAATATGCTATGGTTGTATTGGTTTGGGCAGTTTGTATTAAATCTTTTCACTGGAAAAAGACTGCTTACCATTTATTTATTGGGTGCCGCAGCGGGTGGATTGTTATTTATGCTGTCCTATAATTTCTTTCCTGTTTTTGAAATGCACCGTGGGTTTCTTATTGGCGCCTCGGGAGCGGTAACTGCCATTATGGTCTTTATAGCAACCTATACCCCAAATACTGAGGTAAGGCTTTTCACCTTTACCATTAAAATCTGGCACATTGCGCTGTTTCTTTTCCTTTTTGATTTGGTACGCATTCCCTCATCGGGCAATGCCGGAGGATTGATGGCACACGTGGGCGGAGCACTCTTTGGATATATTTATGCAATTCAGCTTGCCAAGGGAAACGACATTGGTAAATGGTTTGAAAATTTTATGGATTGGGTCGCTAATCTTTTTAAACCCCGTACAAAAAAGCCCTTCAAAAAGGTACATCGCACAACACAACCCGCTCCACGACGTTCTACATCCAAAGCCGAAAAATCTGAAAACCAAAAAAAGGTAGACAGTATTCTTGATAAAATAGGAAAAAGCGGTTACGAAAGTCTTACAAAAGAAGAAAAAGACTTTTTGTTCAAAGCCGGAAAAGAAGACTAACCAATGCGGAAATCTCTCAACAAATTTATATACTGGGGCAACCTGCTCGCAGCATTTTTATTGTTGATTTCCTTCATACTGCCTTATTTACCGCCCAGATCATTTCCTACACTTTCATTGTTAAGTTTGGTAGTTTCACTGCTTATAATTGTAAATATCATTTTTGCAATTTATTGGGCTATACAATTCAGGCGCAGATTTTTTGTCTCATTTACCGTGCTTTTGATTTCCTATTTTTACTTCAACGTATTTTATGAAGTTTCTTCGGAAGGCGACGCTTCCCAATATAAAAATACGCTCAGTGTACTATCTTATAATGTGCGTCTTTTCAACGCTTATGAAAAAAACCCAAAAGCCGATGCCCCGCAAATAATTTCTGAAATGCTTTTTGAAGAATCCCCAGATGTGGTTTGTGTGCAGGAATATTACAAGCCCAATACAATTGATTTTTCAATGTATCCGCATCAATATATTCACTTTAAATCTGAAAAGGCAAAATTGGGCCACGCCATCTTTTCAAAATATCCTTTAATTAATACAGGAGCTTTTGATTTTGAAGAAACCTATAATAACACCCTGTACGCCGATGTTGTAAAAGACACCGATACCATTCGCATTTACAGTCTACATTTACAATCGCTCGGCATTATCCCGCGGGTAAGCTTTTTGCAGGAAAGCGATAATGAAAAACTTCGTAAAAGGGTGTCGCGCGCGTTTGAAATGCAACAAAACCAGGTAGAGGCAATTCTAGAACACAAATCGAAAACCAAACATCCCGTTATCCTTTCCGGAGATTTCAACAACACGCCTTTTTCATACAGTTATAGAAAATTAAAGGATGGAATGCAGGACGCCTTCCGTGAACGGGGCAATGGGCTGGGTACAACCTTTAAGTTTGAAAAATACCCTATGCGTATAGATTATATTTTTGCTTCCGAAGGCCTTGAAATACTATTGTTTGATACCCTGAAAAAAACCTTTTCCGACCATTACGCAGTTCGGGCAACGGTGGGGTGGTAAATTCAATTAACAATTAACAATTAACAATTAACTATTAGCAATAACCAATTTCATTCTAAAATATTTAATCATAAACTAACTGTTGCCTTTCCAAATAACTTAAGGCATTCGGCCCTTCATTAAAAAGTAAATCCAAAACTGAAAGGTTGGGCAGAAAGGGATGGTTTGCTTCATGCACTTGTGTGTAGGGTTCAGGCTGGAAAGCTGACTTTCTTTTTGCATCAATCAAAATACGCAAATCGGTTATTACAGATTTTTTTTCAAAAGAAGTAGTTTTTGATACTTCTACATCAATTCCCAACAGTTCGCAAAGCACTTCAAAAATTTTTAGATTATGGGCCATCAAACCTTCTACGGGTTTGGTGAAAAAATCTTCTAAATCATCTTCGTAATACTCGAAAAATGGCGAGGTTCTATAAGCGCTCTGCAAGCTTCTCCAATGATGTTCCTGCCACGGAAAATCATTCTCCACAATTACATCTTTCGTTTTTTTGCGCTTTCCGGTTTTATTGTGTTTTATCGGAATGTTCAAAAGGAGCTTCCCGTTACTATGTGCTATAAACGTACGGTTGCGATAGGTCTGCTTTTGGTAATTATCCTCAACTTCAAAAACAACACTTTCGGCCTGCGCCACAGCAGCCATCTGCTCAATGGATGGAAAATAGGAGGGATGTAGGAGAATTGTTTTCATTCAAAATTTTAAGACTTCAAAAATAGGGAAGAAATCGAAAATGAAACCGAATTCAAAAACAAAATCGCTCCCCCTTTGAAGGGGGCTGGAGGGATGTGTAAAACTTGAAACCTGAAACTTGAAACCTGCAACCCTTTTCCCTACCTTTGTGAAAACGAAAAAATATGCTCATTATTGGCATCGCCGGAGGCACCGGTAGCGGAAAAACAACAGTTGTAGATCAAATTGTGGAAGAGCTTCCCGTTGATGAAGTTTGCGTTATTTCACAAGATTCCTATTATCACGATACAAGCCATCTTTCTTTCGAAGAGCGCACAAAAATAAACTTCGACCACCCAAAGGCAATCGATTTTGATTTGTTGGTAAGCCACTTAAAAGAGCTTCGGAAGGGAAATTCTTTTGAACAACCCGTCTATTCCTTCGTGGAGCATAATAGAACTGGCGAAACAATTACTACCTTCCCAAAAAAGGTTATTATTGTGGAAGGAATTTTAATTTTGGCGCATCCCGACATTCGGGAAATGTTCGATATTAAAATTTTCGTGCACGCCGATAGCGACGAACGTTTGATTCGCCGTTTAAAGCGCGATATCGCCACCCGTGGTCGCGACCTGGAAGAAGTTCTCAACCGATACCAAAACACCCTAAAACCCATGCACCAGCAATTCATAGAGCCTACCAAAGAATTTGCAGACATCATTATTCCCACAAATAGATACAATACCGTCGCGGTAAACGTTATAAGAAGCATCATCCATCAAAAACTAAGCTATACCGAATCGTGAAATTCAAGGAACTTAAAAAGAACAAGTGGATCAGGTTTATAAGCAATAAATACGTGCTTATACTGATACTTTTTATTGTTTGGATGCTTTTTTTTGACACCAATTCCTATCTTATCCATAACGAGTTGGATAGTGATATCAATGCCTTGGAAGAGAACGCAGAGTTTTATCAAAACGAAATAGACCACGATAAAACCTTCATCAAAAAGATGGAGGACAGTAACGAGATGGAGAAGTTCGCTCGTGAAAAATATTATTTGAAAAAGGAAAACGAGGATATTTATATAATTGAACACGAAGACAGCATCAAAAAAGAAGAAAAACGATGAGTAAATTTCTATTTGAAGATTTTGATGAAGTTTCCGCAAAACAGTGGAAACAGCAAATACAATACGATTTAAAAGGCGCCGACTATAATGAAACCTTGGTTTGGCAAAGTCCCGAAGGCATTAACGTAAAACCCTTTTACCACGAAGATGATTTCAAGGAAGATTTTCAGCCCATTCCCGGCCAGCCCCAATCGTGGAAAATTGCCCAAGAAATATTTATCGATGATGAAAATATAGCGAATGATATCGCTTTGGATGCCTTGCAAAGAGGGGCAGAGGCCATTATCTTTTCAGCGGAAAGGGAATTTGGAATTGAGACCATTTTTAAGGATTTTCCTTTTGACAAGAGTTCAATCTACTTCAACCTAAAATTTCTTTCCGAAGCATTTTACGGCAAACTCATCAGCTTCTTTTCAGAAAAAAAAGCAACGGTTTATTACAACATAGATTTAATAGGAAACCTTGCCCGCACCGGAAACTGGTTCCACAACTTAAAAAAGGACCACGAGATTTTGGACAGTATTTTTCAGAATCATTCTTCTGAAAACTTACTTTCCGTTGATGCAACCTTATACCAAAACGCAGGTGCCAACATAATTCAGCAATTGGCATACGCATTGGCCCACGCAAATGAATATTTAAACCATTTTTCTGTCACCTCGAGCGCAGTCGAGAGGTCATTGCTTACTTTCAAAATCGCCACAGGTCCTAACTACTTCTTCGAAATTGCAAAAATTAGAGCCCTGCGTAAGCTATACGCAACATTGGCAAAAGAATATGGCGCAAATGAAACTTGCCACATCATTGCCACCCCTTCAAAACGCAACAAAACCCTTTACGATTACAACGTAAACCTACTTCGCAGCACCACCGAATGTATGAGTGCAATTTTAGGTGGGGCAGATACAATCTGCAATATGCCGTACGATGCACCCTATCACAAAAACAACGAATTTGGCGAGCGTATTTCCCGAAACCAATTACTTATTTTAAAGCACGAAAGTTATTTTGATGCAGTAAGCAATCCCGCCGACGGTACCTATTACATCGAGAGCCTAACGGATGAACTTGCGGAAAAAGCCTTACAACTATTCAAGGAAATAGAAAAGGGAGGCGGCTTTCTTCAGCAATTAAAGAAAGGAACCATTCAAAAGAAAACAAAGGAAAGCGCCGAAAAGGAACAGCAACTTTTTGACAATGGCGAACTGAAACTTTTGGGAACCAATTATCACCCCAACAAAAACGATAGGATGAAAGACGATTTGGAGCTTTTCCCTTTCGTTAAGCACAATCCGGTAAAAACGCTTATCGCCCCAATTATTGAAAGGCGCTTGGCAGAAAAAATTGAACAGGAAAGATTGAGCAAAGAGTAGAAAAGATGTACAGCATATTGAATTGAAGCGGGATGCCGGAAGCAAACAGCAACCTGCAACTTGAAACCTGAAACCAGTTTCTTGCGATAGCCTCAATGATGATTGGCTTCGCAATTTATTTGGAAACAAGTATATTATAGCATTATGATCAAAAGATTAACCTTCTATTTATTTACGGTATTGATAGCAACAACGCTATTTTCTTGTTTCGAGGTGGGTAAACAGGTAGTTGACTGGATGGAACTAAAGGATGACAATACAGAAGTGGAACTTAAAGGTGAATATCATTTTTTGGAAGAAAATGGCGTGCGTATATTTCTTCCGCTCAGCTTTAAGCGCTATTCTATGGCAGAGTATCAGCAGACACTAAAAACAAAACTTCCCGAAGAGGAGGCTAATGCACAGATAAAGAACATCAACCATAAAGCAAATCTGGACGGAGAGCTGTATATTTATTTTGATGAAGAATCAGGTTCCACCTGTTTGGTATTCGGAATGCCTTATATGGAAATTTCAAAAAGGGATGCCCAGTTATTTTTGGGAATGATGCGCACCCAAACTGAAAACCTTTTGGATTCCAGTTCTTCCTATGAAAAAATTACCGCAAAATATGTGGGTTATCCTAAGAACTGTATCTTCAAAAGCGTCTATAAAATTTCTTCCGAGGCAAAGAACTTTGAGTATTACAATGCCCTATACTTTATTAGCCGCAATAGTAAAACCATAGCCTATCAGCTCATCACGCCAGTAGGGGTTTACTTTGACCCTTTCATTGAAAAATTGGAAATATAATGGCCAGAAAAAATTTACAACATTTAGAATTAAAGACGGAAGACGGAAGACCTGAGAAGGGTGTTTCTGCAGGTCAACCAAAAACCAAAAACCAGAAACCAGAAACCACTCAAACCGCCGAGGAAATCGAAATCAAGAACCAATACACTGGGGAAGACATAAAAAATCTTCAACACCTAAACTTCGTAGCCGGAATTGCGCCAAACCTTCGCGGGCCTTATTCCACAATGTACGTGCGTCGTCCGTGGACCATCCGCCAATACGCAGGATTTTCAACAGCTGAGGACAGCAACGCTTTTTACAGACGTAACCTCGCCGCAGGTCAAAAAGGGCTTTCGGTAGCTTTTGATCTTGCAACGCACAGAGGCTACGATAGTGACCATGAAAGAGTAGAGGGCGATGTGGGCAAGGCGGGCGTAGCCATAGACAGCGTAGAGGATATGAAAATTCTTTTCGACCAAATTCCGCTGGACAAGATGAGCGTCTCCATGACGATGAACGGCGCCGTGCTTCCCATTATGGCTTTTTATATTGTCGCTGCGGAAGAGCAGGGCGTTTCGCCTAAAGATTTGACGGGAACCATCCAAAACGATATTCTAAAGGAATTCATGGTGCGGAATACTTACATTTATCCGCCTACACCATCCATGAAAATTATCAGTGATATTTTTGAGTTTGCTTCCAAGAATATGCCCAAGTTCAATAGCATTTCCATCTCCGGTTACCATATGCAGGAAGCGGGAGCCACGGCAGATATTGAACTTGCATACACCCTTGCCGACGGTCTGGAATACATCCGCACAGGAATAAAAGCGGGAATGGATATAGACACTTTTGCGCCTCGGCTCTCTTTCTTTTGGGCCATCGGGATGAACCACTTTATGGAAATCGCAAAAATGCGCGCCGCACGTATGCTGTGGGCAAAGATTGTAAAACAGTTCAACCCTAAGGATGAAAAATCGCTCGCCCTGCGCACCCACTGCCAAACCAGCGGTTGGAGCCTTACCGAGCAGGACCCTTTCAACAACGTAGCTCGAACCGCAATTGAGGCAGCAGCAGCCGTTTTCGGCGGAACGCAATCTTTGCATACAAACGCTTTGGATGAAGCCATTGCGCTGCCAACAGATTTCTCTGCACGAATTGCACGTAACACCCAGATTTTCCTGCAAACTGAAACACAAATCACCAAAACGGTGGATCCTTGGGCGGGAAGTTATTACGTAGAAAACCTTACCAACGATATCGCCAACAAAGCTTGGGCGTTAATAGAAGAAGTAGAAGAACTCGGCGGCATGACCAAAGCCATTGAGGCTGGCATTCCAAAGTTGCGCATAGAGGAAGCCTCTGCGCGTAAGCAAGCACGTATTGATAGCGGGCAGGATATTATAGTGGGCGTAAACAAATACCGTCTCGCGAAAGAAGACCCGTTGCAGATTTTGGATGTGGACAACCAAAAAGTTCGCACTTCGCAGATTGAACGATTAAACAGAATAAAAGTAGAGCGCAACACCCAAAAAGTTGAGAAAGCCTTGGCAGATATTACCGAATGTGCAAAGACAGGTGAAGGAAATTTATTAGCTTTAGCCGTAGAAGCCGCCCGCCACAGAGCAACCCTCGGTGAAATTTCTTCCGCGATGGAAAAGGAATTTGGTAGGTATAAGGCACAAATACGCTCCTTTAGCGGCGTGTACAGCAAAGAGATGAAAAAAGACCCAAGTTTTGATAAGGCAAGGCAAATGGCAGACAAGTTCGCAGAACTTGAAGGCCGCCGCCCCCGTATTATGATTGCCAAAATGGGGCAGGATGGCCACGACCGTGGCGCCAAAGTAGTAGCCACCGGCTATGCCGATGTAGGTTTTGATGTAGACATAGGCCCTCTTTTCCAAACCCCCGCCGAAGCCGCCAAACAGGCCGTGGAAAACGACGTACACATCCTCGGCGTTTCCTCTCTTGCCGCAGGCCACAAAACCCTTGTGCCACAGGTTATAGAAGCCCTAAAAAAGTACGGCCGCGAGGATATTATGGTCATCGTGGGCGGCGTGATACCACACCAGGATTACCAATACCTTTTTGATGCTGGTGCGGTTGCCGTTTATGGCCCTGGCACCCGCATTAGTGACGCTGCTATTGAAATGTTGGGGGTTTTGATTGGGGGTGCTGAAAGTTAAAAGGATTTTGATTTAAGAAGAAATAATTATTATGAACTTCATATTCATAATGTTAATTGGATATATTCAATGTTGGATTTAATGTAAAAAACTGTCCTATGTCAATAACGCAATCTGATTTTAATAACATAATTAAAGAAGAAAAAATTTTTTCTGATTTAATTCATCCATTAGAATTAAGTCCAGCTCCAATATCTTGGACAAGAGAAATAAAAGCTATTAATAGTAAAAATATATATTTACTTGATTTTTATAGAGGAAGTTTTGAACTTACGAGATATACATATAATAAAAGATATCGTCAAAGTTTAATATTGTTAAGATATGATAGTAGGGGAAGACATACAAACCCTGATGGTGTGACTTTTGACGGTCCGCATGTTCATATTTTTCGTGAAGGATTTAATGACAAATTTGCCTATCCAATTTCAGATTTAAATATTGAAGATACAAATTCAATTGATGAAGTTCTCGATAAATTATTGCAATTTTGTAATGTAATCAAAAGACCAGTTATTAATATACCTATGTTTTAAATGAATTGTGAATTAGTCATACAAGATTACTTAAAGTGGATTAAAGACAATACACTCGTGAAATCAATCGAGGGTAATAATATTTGTTCTATATCAACTCCTTTTCTTGATAGGCATAACGACCATTTGAATATATATCTGGTAAAGGATGGAGATAATTTTGTTTTGACTGATAATGGCTACACTATCGCTGATTTAAGAATGTCAGGAATGGAAATAAACACTCCCAAAAGAGAGAATATTTTAAAAACTTCTTTAAACGGGTTTGGTGTTAATATTAATCAGAGAGATGAATTATTCGTGTCAGCGAATAAATCGAATTTAGGACAAAAGAAACATTATTTAATACAAGCTATTTTAGCTGTAAATGATATGTTTAACTTATCTCAAGAAAGTGTTACCTCTCTTTTTAAAGAAGATGTTGAGCTTTTTTTGAGAAGTAATGACATATATTTTTCAAAAGATATAAAACTAACAGGTAAAAGTGGATTTGACCATAATCTGTCTCTTATACACATCTCCGAGCCCACGAGACGGACTCCTA
>OJBP01000839.1_pt1 | contig 12638 bp, 10 predicted proteins | sample 1590691 | NCBI WGS metagenome assembly OJBP01 (sample SAMN05416848, study PRJEB24817) | seawater metagenome | isolation source: Sea water | place: Canada:Atlantic | collected 2013-07 | reverse complement strand
ATCTACACTATCCTCTTCGTCGGCAGCGTCAGATGTGTATAAGAGACAGAATTAAAGGTGTAAAAAAATAATATTTAAATATGAAGAGCTGGATTAAAAAGAGCATCAAAATATTGGGAATTCTAAGTGTTATCTCCAAGTTTGAAATAGATGGAAAATATATGAAAAAACTTATCCTTTTCCTGTCCATAATTTGCCTTGCAGCTTGCAATAGCCTAGACAATTTCCCTAAAGAGCAATACTTTCCAGCTAAATTAAGCTTTAAAGATGCGTATGAAAATGACACGATTGCTTTTCATTTAAAGAACCCTCTCATGTGTCCCATGAACGTAAAGCTCGTTAAAGATGCTGCAAATCCTGACCTAGCAACTCTTTTCGGGCATGTAACCCTAAGTAAACTGCAAGACACTATTATTAAAATTCATTATCCAGATGTACAATCTACTGTAAAACCAAAATACAGCATTGAATACGGGGATTTGCAGCGTGAAGTCAACAAAAGCAGTATAGGATTACCATTTCCAAAGGGCAAACAATACAAAATCATACAAGGCTTTAACAACAGCTTTTCTCATAATAAAATCACGAGTAAGTATGCTATTGATTTCGATCTAAGCATAGGGGATACCATCGTAAGTGTAGATGATGGATATGTGGTAGGATTGATTGATAAATACAAAGATCATGGTACAAGCCAGCAATGGAGAGATAATGATAGAAGTAATTACCTAACCGTTTATCATCCTGACAGCGGTTTATACTCTCAATATGTACACTTAAACTATGATGGAGCCATCGTTGAGCTTGGTGATTATGTGGAGAAAGGGCAACCCATCGCTATTAGTGGAATGACGGGTTTTACCACCGTTGAGCACCTACATTTTAATGTTAAAATTCCATCTGCAACTAATGGCCTCATATCTACCGAGTATACATTTGACAATGCCGTAGATGCAAGTACATTAAAAAAGGGTGATGTAGTCAAAAATTAAGATGAATAGCAAAGTGTCTACTCATCAACTTAGTGCTGTTTAAGTAATTACGCTTTCGCGAAAGCGTGCCTGTAACAATTGAAATCTTTATGAAATATATTTTAGTGCTCCTACTCTGCTTACATCAGATAAATATATAATACTATCATGACAGAAAATATCATCATGCGTAATGCCCATATAAATGACCTTGAGATTTTAAAATCTTTTGAGCAGGCAGTGATCTCTTATGAGCGTCCCTTTGCTCCAAATTTAAAAGAAGATCCTATCACCTATTACAATATAGTAGATCTCATAAATAATGAAGACGCTACCCTACTAGTTGCCGAAGTAGATAATAAGATTGTAGGCTCGGGATATGCGCTCATACTAGATGCTAAACCCTACAAGAACCCTGCGAAATATGCGTACCTAGGTTTTATGTATGTATTGCCTAGCTACCGAGGAAAGGGAATAAATGGTAAAATCATTGATGCGCTAATTACCGATGTAAAGAAGAAAAATATTACAGAGATTCAACTTGATGTGTATGCCGAAAATGAAAGCGCACTGCAAGCTTATAGAAAGAAAGGATTTAAACCAGACTTGCTTAAAATGAGAATGGATACAAGCGATTAATGTGGACAAAAGATCTATTAAAAAAGAATTGAGCGTTGATCTAGTGTAAAGATTAAATAGCTTCTTCTCATTAAACATTCCACTTATCCCAGATTAAACTTGTCTTTGTAATCTAAACTAACCCTGTAAGATGAACTTTCTTAAAAAACTATTTCAAAGCAAAGAAAACAAACCTAAGGCTATGTCACATTTTAATAAATATCGTGAGGAGCTAAATGATCTTAACTTAAAAACATTTTCTGATTTAGAAAATTTAGTAAAACCTTTAATTAGAACGGCTACTAAGCTAGAGGTATTACCAGCTTCTAGGCCTCTAGAAAACTCTCAAATGGTTTCACATTTTGGGGGACACCCATATTTTGAAAAGGGAGAATCATGGCCAGAAACTAACAAAGGAGATCATCTAGCCTTTATCTTCCAAATTTTCAACACTCCAGCATTGGAACTTCCAGAAAGTATAGCATTAGTTCAATTCTATTACGATTGGGAAGAATTTCCTTGGGAAACATCAAGTGACGGCTGGCTTGTGAAAATTTATAAGAAAGTGAACCAAGATAATGTTCAATTTATTGCGACACCCAGCACGCTAGAAATGTCTAAGTATTGCTTGATAAATTTTAGCGCTACAAAATCTCTCCCTGACTGGGAAGGAATAGATCTACACAGTCCAGCGGCTTCTAAACTATCTTGTGTTCTTGACGAAGATGAACCTTGGGATAGTTATGATCAAGTTGTTCAAAAGCTGATAGGAGAACAAGATTATTTGAGTCAGCTGGGAGGTTATCCTAATTGGGTACAAGGTGAAGAAACACCTAATGACGGCGATGGAAATCCAATGAAGCTTCTATTTCAAATAGACTCCGAAGATAATGCCGGATTGATGTGGGGAGATGTAGGACTGATTTATGTTTTTTATGATGAATCTTCTGGAAAGATAGAGTTTACCTTACAGTGTCACTAGACTTTACACACAATCCCAAGGTTGTTTGATATCATTATATGCATAATTGCAATTAACTCCTAACACCTATATATCTCAATATTAGCTGCTTGTTACCACAAAAATTATAAGCACCAATAAATTCATTGTATATTTAGAAGCATATTTATTGATTAATCATTGTAATCCTTATTACAAGCTAATATCCCTACACGATGAAGAAAATTACGTTTTTTCTATTTCTTGCGCTTGCGATGTCTATGATATCGAGCGACACCCTTTACGCACAAAACGATGTACTCGCCGAACTTGAAAATATAGCCATTGTAGATCAAAAAGTCATGATGCCTATGCGCGATGGCATACGCCTCGCTACTGCTATTTATAGACCAAAGACGAGTGGTAAGGTTCCTATTATATTCTCGCGAACTCCTTATAACTTCAATTCTTGGGGAGATGGAAAACAAAGAACAAGAACCGCCGAGCGAGCGCTAGAAGCTGTAAAAAGAGGATATGCCTACGTAGTTCAAAACGAAAGGGGAAGATACTACTCTGAAGGTGAATGGGATATATTAGGCGTACCGCTCACAGATGGGTATGATGCCTTTACATGGATGAAAAATCAATCTTGGTCTAATGGGAAGATTGGCACACTTGGATGCTCCTCTACTGCAGAGTGGCAAATGGCGGTTGCAGCATTAGATCATCCTTCTCATGCAGCTATGGTACCACAAGGCTATGGAGCTGGCGTAGGAAGAATAGGTGATATTCAGGAACAAGGAAACTGGTATCGTGGTGGTGTTGAGCAAATGCTCTTTTTCTCTTGGTTGTACGGTGTGGAACATGATAAATTTAAACCTCGTATTCCTGCGGGAGCGACACAGGAAGATTTAATTAGAATTTCAAGATTTTATGATCTAGCTCCAGAAAATCCGCCAGTAGATATGGCGGAGGCTTTGAAACACTTACCTATTCAAGATATTTTGAAAAACATCAACGGTAAGAACGAGATTTTTGACAAAATGATTCGCCGTAAACCTAACGACAAGGCATGGTTTGAAGGTGGTATCTATCATGATAATAAAGATATTGGTGTTCCTAGTTTCTGGTTTGCCTCTTGGTATGATGTTTCCATTACTCCTAACCTAGCATTGTTTAACCACGTTAGAAATAATATTAAGGATGCTACTGTTAGAGATAATCAATATCTAGTGATTGCTCCTACCCTACACTGTGCATATACAAGAGCAACTGAAAATACTATTGTGGGTGAGCGCAGCGTAGGTGATGCAACACTCAATTATGAAGAGCAGATTTATGGATGGTTTGATTTATGGCTCAAGGGCGAAAAGAATGATTTTAAAGAAAAAACACCTAGAGTTCAGTACTACACCATGGGTAGCAATAAATGGCAAGCTGCCGAAACCTGGCCACCTCAAAAAGCAGAACCTACCACCTATTATTTAAATAGTAATGGAAATGCCAATAGCCGTTTTGGAGACGGAACATTATCTACTACTAAAACAACTTCGGATAATGCAGATGGGTTTACATATGACCCTATGCAACCAGTACCCTCATACGGTGGTAATGTATGTTGTACAGGTAATGCCGTTCAAGGTGGCGCTTTTGACCAACAACAAATGGAAACTAGAAATGACATCTTAGTGTATACTACAGATCCGCTAGAGGAAGGCGTAGAAGTATCTGGTTTTATAAAAAGCACGTTATACGTCTCGTCTGACGTGAAAGATACCGACTTTACTATCAAACTAATTGACGTTTACCCTGACGGTACAGCTTACAATCTGGATGAAACGATACAACGTGCAAGATACCGAGAAGGATATGACAAAGAGGTATTTATGAAGGAGGGCGAAGTTTACAAACTAGACCTCACACCGATGTCTACAAGTAATTATTTTAAAAAAGGACATCGTATTCGTGTAGAAATCTCAAGTAGTAACTTCCCACGTTTTGCTCGTAATCTCAATACAGGAGGAAATAATTATGACGAAAAAGAAGGTGTTGTAGCACATAATAACGTGCATCACTCGGCCGCGCATGCATCATCTATCGAACTGCCAATGATCAAAGATTAGATAACAAACATCATTGTAAGTTTTCAATGTATCATAGCTTGGCTATTTACTAGCTAAGTCATTTCATTGTTAAACCTTCAATAAAAAATAATAATTCATAGTGCGAGTCTTTGCTATTGCAAATGACTCGCATACTTTTGTAAAATCGTTTTATCTGCTCAAACTTTACGTGAATTTTTAAGTAAATTAATGGTTTACATTACTTTCAATTAGCCACATTTACACTAATTGAAATAAGTACTATTTGAGAGTATTTACTGTTAGGAATAGCTGATAAAAGCGTCTAAAATTATCCTTTAAAAAATTAATATTCAAGGTGTCTTTATGTGAAGAAGACACACTTTTAAAACTTATAAATGTTACACTACATCAAAGAAGTACTCGATAATATGCCCAACGACTGGATAGGTCTCACCACCCACCGATTGGATATTTATAATGAACAGCTTGCGAAATCTGAGTTTTTAGATGAATTTGAAGCTTTATACAATGAGAAAAATGCAACTACTGCTGCTCTAGCAAATCTTCCTACAGCTTATGATTACATAAGGTTAGGCCACCCACTTTCTAGTATTCTAGAATGGAGCGTAGCGAGATTGCTAGGCCTAGAAGCAGACAGCGTTATTAGCTTTGATTCTATTACCGTTCCAGTACTTGCCGTGCTGAGAAAAAATTTATTAGACGGTAAAAAAACACGAATCAACTACACAGGGAAACTTCCTGCTATATTTGATGCAGAAGCTCTGAAAAGCGTTTACGGATATCACTTTGAACTTAATCAAGTGGACAGCCCAGAAAATATTTCAGCTTTTGATGGGAGTACTATTTATCTCTCGCAGGAGGACCAAATAAATGCGCGACCTATAGCAAACAGCATTGATTTTCACGTAAGTGTATATGAAAATATAGGTAGTCTACTCGTTATAAATGGGGAGAAGAACGCACACTATGTTTCAGACATCCAACACGTGCGTAGAAGGGAAACCATTGCGATGACGCCTTCAAATTCGTTAGTAGCATTAACATCATTAGTGCATAATGCTCCGATTGAATATACGGCTGGTGATGTAACAAAAGATAAAGTACGTGTACACGAACTCATTAAAGAAGTAAATGGAACCGATACAGAGCCTCTCGTGGCTTCTAGCGGACTTTCTATACAGTATGCTATTATGATGGGGTTAGTAGATGATGCTATCAATAAACATCCTGATAAGGCGATAAAATTTATTGTTCCTCCTAACTGTTATGGTGGGACAAATGATCAGGCTAGACGTGTTGCTGCTTGCCTTGATAATGTAGAAGTTGTGGATCTTCCTGTAGATGGAGATAATGATATGGTGCAGAGCATAGACACTGTACTTACTAAAATAGCTGCAGAGGACGCAGTACCCTATATTATTGCAGAAATACCAACGAATCCAAGAGTAGAAGTTCCAGATCTTTTACAACTCAAAGAAGCGCTTAGTAAAAAACGTACCACTCCTACTGGAGCAACAGCAATAGACCCTGTTTTTATACTTGATCAAACGTTTTGTCCTAATGTTCACTTCTTAGGAGAAGATAAAATACTATCTACCGTCCGCACTATTTCTTATGCCAGCGGATCAAAATTCCCAAGTGGTGGTAAATGTACTGCAGGCTATTGCGTGGTAAACAATAAAGCAGAAGACCTCATTAATAGTATCGCTTTTCACCTTGAGCTTTGTGATAACGAGGCTACAGATTTACAATACGAGATACTAGCCGCACAGTTACCTTCTATGAACGATCGTATTGCAGCAGCTTATGTAAACACGCGTGAGTTTGTAACCTTTATAGAAAAAGAACTTCCGGGCGCAAAAATTAATTTTGTGTCAGAAGAGCTAGCAGCACAAGGGTTTACTCCTTCGGTATTCTCTCTAGATTTACCTACTAAAGGAGCTAATGATCTAGAAAGAGAGCAATACAAAAGAGCTCTTAATCTTAAGCTTATTAACTTAATGATTACAGAGATTCCTAATGAGAGTAAATTTTGTGTGAGCTACGGCCAGCTTAAAGGCTGTTACTGGACTATTCCAGCGACCTCTACGCAAGGAACCACTAAAGAAGGTGATAAAGATTACATCGTGAGAGCTTCTCTCTCACCAGATTTAGATCTGGATTTGCATAAAAAAGTATTTCTAGATTTTGTGAAATCTATATAACATAAAAAGGGAGATGCTAAGCATCTCCCTTTTATTTTTGTGGTATTATGTAATGGTTACGCTTTCGCGAAAATATACTTTTCCTTACAATCCTTTAATAACTGCAAGCGCTTTAGGTATATGTTTTGCAGCCATCATGCTGTTGAAACGCATCTTTATAATTCCACTTGCATCTACTACGAATGTTTCTCTACCAGGTAGTAGACCCAATAATTCATTCTTAACACCATATTTTTTACGCACTTTGTTACTTGTATCTGAGAGTGTGTCAAATGGCAAATTATGCTTTGCTCTAAAACGTTTGTGGCTTTCTACACTATCTGCACTTATGCCGAATACTTTTGCTCCGGCATCTGTAAAATCTTGGTACTGATCTCTAAAGCTACAAGCTTGAGCAGTACATCCAGGTGTGAAGTTTTTAGGGTAGAAATAAATTACCATAGGTACCTTCCCTATCAATTCGTCTACTAATACTGCTTCGTTATTCTGATTATTAAGTGTAAAGCCAGGTGCTCTATCTCCTATCTTTAGTGCCATAACTATTCGCCTTTATAAGTTACAAAGTTACGAGGCGTTTCATACAAAGTGACTTCTAGATCAAACTTAGAATCTAAAACTGCTTTAATCTTTTTATGAATAACAACTGCTATATTTTCGGCCGTAGGGTTGAGCGTTTTAAACTCAGGAACTTCAAGATTAAGATTCTTATGATCTAAATAATCCTCTACCTCTGCCTTTATGATATCTTTTAAAATTTTAAGGTCAATGAGAAATCCTGTTTCTGGATCTATTTCTCCACTAACACTTACCGTTAAATCGTAGTTATGCCCGTGGAAGTTAGGATTACTACACTTCCCAAAGATTTGCATATTCTTTGCATCATCCCAGTCTGCTCTATAAAGTCTGTGAGCAGCATTAAAATGCGCTTTTCTATGTGCAGTTATTCTCATCTTTTAATGTGGGTATAAAATTTATCAAAAATGATTTTAAACCATTCAGTATATAGTTCTGGATGATTCGCGATGTCAGATTTTACATCTTCTAGATCCATCCATTTCCAAGCCGCAACTTCGTCTTCATTGATATCCGCCGATTGTTCAGAATGACCTATTAAAATATGATCTAGCTCATGTTCTGTAAGACCGTTATCAAAAGGAGCTTTGTAAATAAATGAGATCGTCTCTTCTAAAGGTACAGAGAAGCCCATTTCTTCTTGTAGACGCCTCATGCCAGCTTCCACATTACTTTCCCCTTCACGCTGGTGACTGCAACAAGTATTAGTCCAGAGTCCGGGACTGTGGTATTTATGTAATGCTCGTTGCTGTAACATAAGTTCATTCTTACTGTTAAAAACAAACACGGAAAAAGCTCTGTGTAACACAGCTTTTTCATGAGCTTCCATTTTGGGCATAAGCCCTATTTGATTGTCATTTTCATCCACAAGGATGACTAATTCTTCTTTCATAAGCTTTGTAAAAATACAAATAACTCATAAAAAAAGCGCCTCAATTGAGGCGCTCTTATTATTAATATATGAGATTCTAGTACTAATTGCTTACCACTATAAATTCACTACGTCTATTTAATTGATGTTGCTCCTTACTACAACGTACACCATTACCACAGTCGTTAACAAGCTGTGTCTCTCCATATCCCTTTCCGGTTAATCTTGATGCACTTATTCCTTTTGAAATAAGCCAGTCTCTAGTAGAAACATTTCTGTTTTGTGATAAATTAAGGTTATACGCATCTCTACCTCTACTATCTGTGTGAGATCTTACGTCTATGCGCACAGAAGGGTAAGTTTCCATATATACTAATACCTTAGCAAGCTCTACTTCTGCATCAGGGCGTATATCATACTTATCAAAATTGAAGTATATAGGATTAAGATCTAATATTTTTGCAATATCATCTCCAGGAACCACTGGTTTTAATGTTTTTTCAAGTTGTAATATCTCTTCAATTTCAGAGGAAACATTAGGGGTAGTTACCATTTTCTCCGAAGTATTGTATCCTTCCTTCTCTGCTCTGATGAGGAAAATCTTATCACAATCAGGAATAAAAGCAAAAGCTGCAGACGCTCCAGTAACAACAGATTTAAACAAATTATTGTTGGTGTCATACAAACTTACTGTAGCACCCTCAAGATAAGCTCCTGTATTTTTATCTGTAACAATACCTGATAATAAAATATCACAAGGTGCAGAAGGCTTTTTTATTTGCTTAAGCATATAAATATCATCATCTATTCCTCTGTTACCACGATTAGATGATAAAAACCCTGTATTAGACTCACTATTTATTACAAAGGCAAAATCATCCTTTGAGGTATTTGCAGGCTCTCCTAAGTTAAGTATTTCTGCAGTTTCTCCATTTTTACCCAATGCAGTAACAAATAAATCTAAACCTCCCAATCCAGGGTGACCGTCTGATGCAAAGTAAATGTCATTTTCCGAACTAATAAAAGGGAATGACTCTCTACCTTCCGTGTTAATATCACTACCTAAATTTACAGGCGTTCCATATGTCTCATCATCATTTATGGATACATACCATAAATCAGAAAGTCCAAAACTTCCAGGCATATCTGATGAAAAATACAGTCGACTACCGTCCACGCTTAAAGCCGGGTGAGCTACTGTATACTCATCACTATTAAATGGAAGCTCTTGCGAATCTGTCCATTTTCCGTTAACCAGCTTTGCGCTGTATAGTTTTAGCTTATTAGTACCGTCGTTATCTTCTCTATATTTACCGTTATTATAGTTATTACGAGTAAAATAAACCGTTTTACCATCTTCTGTAAAAGCAGGAGTACTCTCATGGTACTGCGTATTTAAATATGCACTAAATTTTTCTACATATTTATTACCAGCATCTTGATCAACTTTATTTAAACTTACTTGATATAAGTTTAAGAATGGCTGTCCGTTCCACTTGTGGATATGCTTTGTGAAAGATCCAGTATCTCTGTTTGAAGCAAAAATAAGTTTGTCCTTATATAACATAGGACCAAAATCCGAATAACCAGAGTTGATTTTAGTTTTTGAAACTTCGTAAGATCCTTTTTGATAATCAATCTCTCTAAGATAATCTGGCGATTTTTTAAATAAACCAGCTCGTTTGTCATCTTCTTTAAGATCAAAGAATCTAGACATCATTCTATCTGACAATGTATAATCCTTTATAGCTCTCAAAGACAGCGCGTATCTAAAGTAAGCTTCCGATTCTGCAGCTTCAGGAAATTGCTGTATTAACTTACCGAAGTAAATAGAAGCCTTATCATAACGTGCATTTAGATAATAAGAATCTCCTAACCTTTTGAATAAATCTGCAGACTCATAACCTTTATCTGCTACTTTTTGATAGATATCTTGCGCATCTACAAAGTCGTATTGATTAAATTTTTTTGTACCTCTCTCTATTTTTCCTTCCTGTGCGTTTCCTACTATTGTAGCAAACAAAAGGAGTATAATAGTAATATGTTTCATAGTAGAGTTTTATTAAAAGAATCTTGGGGTTAACATTCTGTCATACTCATTGAAGAGTTCAAAACGTAAGAATACTTCAAAACTTCCATCGTTATAAACTGTATTTCCTAGATCAGTACTCTCTCTATCATAAGCAAGACCTATAAGCATACTATCAGACACTTGGAAACCTACGAGACCACTTAATGCAGCGCTCCACCTGTAAGCCGCACCTAAATGCAATTTTTCCATTACTAAAAAATTTGCTGTTAAATCTACTTGTAATGGTGCACCTGCTACAACCTTCACTAATGTACTAGGCTTAAATTTAAGTTGGTCATTAATATCAAAGGTATATCCCATTATCCCATAATAATGTATGCGTTCTTTTGAGATAAAACTAGCAGAGTTACTATTATTACTTTCATCAAAGTGCTCAGTTTGTACTAGGTTAGGCGCACTCAAACCAGCATAAAATTTATCAGTGTGATAATATAACCCTGCTCCTATAACTGGTGAAATCTTATTATCTATATTTTGAGAAAAACGAGGATCAGAAACATCAAAAAGTGTAAGCTTTGAGAAATCAACATCGAGGACATGTCCCCCTGCCTTTAATCCAAAACTCAGTTTACCACTATTTGAGGTATTAATCGTATAACTAAAATCTGCACCTATGTAAGTTTCTTGTGCAGGTCCTAATGCGTCGTTTACAATAGACAAGCCAAGCCCTACTTTACCTTCACCTATAGGAGAGTGAATGCTTAAACTTTGTGTACGTGGAGCTCCTTCAAGGCCTACCCATTGACTTCTATGTAATCCCACAATGCTAGTAACACCTCTGTTACCTGCATATGCTGGATTTATAGCTACAGTATTATACATGTATTGTGTATACTGTGGGTCTTGCTGCGCACTTACCTCTGTAAGACTCAAACCCGTAATAACTAATAGGACTATAAGATGTAATTGTTTCATTCTAACTTTATTTGTTGCACCTACAATAAGTGACTTTTTGGTAAAAATAGCTCAATTTGAATAATTTATAATTTCACAGTTGATTCACATTATCTTGATGCACTTCATCTAGAAATTTGATTATTTTATCCTAATCGCATTAAAACTTCAAAAACTCAAATATTATTTATGTTAGTTGTTATTACGCTTTCGCGAAAGCATAAATTTATATTAACGATTAATGTATAAATATCCACTCTTTCTCTTCAGACCATCTGGTGTCTGGTAAGTTATAAGGTAATAATACGTTCCTTCCGGTAATGTCTCTTTTGAATTCAATGTAGCTCTTCCTTCTGAGATACCTTTAAAACCTGTAGCCTCATCCTCAGTATACCCATCTTGCTCAAATACTTGAACACCCCATCTATTAAATATTTGAACATTATTATCTGGGAAAGCATTTATACCTTCTATAATAAAGAAGTCATTTACTCCATCACCGTCTGGTGAAACTCCGTTAAATACTTCGACATCAAAGATATTAAGTACTCCTGTAAACTCAGTACGTGTTGGATCATCTGGATTACCATCCATATTAGGATCAACATTTTCATCGTTGTTAGGATCATCAGATAAATCTGTTACATCTTCCCCGTTTGAGTTTGTAGCATTTACTATTGCTTGATTTAATACGAAACCATTTGCTATATCAAAAGGAGTCACTATATAGGTAGCAGTAAATGTCGTACTGTCAGATTCTCCCGGTAGTAATGAGATAGGTCCGCCATCTACAGTTACTAATGGGTCAGTTATGGTAATATTATCCAGCGGAAGTGACCCTGTATTAGTCACAGTAAATGTGTACTGAATTACTTCTCCATCTTGAATTAAACCATCTCCATCTATATCAAGAGTAGTACCTACTTTCTCTAGAGCAATCGAACTTTCGATTGGAAGATTTGTAATAGTTTCATCATCTTCTACACTATTATTATCATCAGAAATATCTATCACATCAACACCATCAGGATCTTGACCTGTCGCTATTGCTTGATTCGTTACAAAACCTTCATCTATATCACTTTGAACTATAGTATAAACAGCTACAAATGTGGTACTATCTGTTTCACCTGGCTCCAAATCGATAGGTCCGCCAGATACAATCACTAATGGATCTTCGATAATAATGTTTGTAACCGTTACGTTTCCTGTATTTGTTACAGTAAAGTTATAAGTAATGGTTTCGCCTACTTGAGCAAATCCATCTCCATCAACATCATTAAATACAGCTGTTTTGATTAAACTTATACTCGCCCCTTGAGGCTGTCTCTTATACACATCTCCGAGCCCACGAGACGGACTCCTATCTC
>OJBP01000836.1_pt1 | contig 12685 bp, 12 predicted proteins | sample 1590691 | NCBI WGS metagenome assembly OJBP01 (sample SAMN05416848, study PRJEB24817) | seawater metagenome | isolation source: Sea water | place: Canada:Atlantic | collected 2013-07 | reverse complement strand
GATTTATCGTCTATTAATGTAAATTTATCCTTCAGTTATGAAAAAATACTTTTTACTTTTACTATTTTCCTTACTTACAGTGGTTGTGTTTTCACAAGAGAGCAACCCTATTAATGGTAAAGTACTTAGCACTGCAACTGATGATCCTTTAGAAAACGTAAACATTGTTAACCTAAATGAAGTTATTGGTACCACCACCGACAAGGAAGGTGCGTTTTCTATACGGGCAAAGGTAAATGATACGCTGTATTTTAGTTACTTAGGGTATAAGTCCATTCGAGTTCGAGTAACAAATGACTGGCTTAAATTTGGGGATATTAAAGTAAAAATGACCGAATTGGGCATCGCGCTTGAAGAAGTTGTGGTAAAACCGGTACAACTTACCGGTTATGTTGAGGTAGATGCTAAAATTATTCCTATTTACGATAATTATCGATACCGTATTTCTGGGTTAAGCTCTGGATATGAAGGTGGAAACAAACAGCCAGGTGCCGTAACTAAGGTGTTGAGTGCTATTTTTAATCCGGCGGATTTCCTCTATAATGTCTTTGGAAAAAAACCTAAACAGATGCGGAAACTTCGTAAAATGAAGGAAGATGATGAAATTCGGAACTTATTAGCTAGTAAATATGACCGCGAAACATTAATGGCCGTATTGCAATTAGAACGCGTCGATATTGATGAAATACTGAATAATTGCAGTTATTCCAAAAGTTTTATAAAAACAGCTAACGATCTTCAAATACTAGATGCCATAAGTGAATGCTATGAAGAATACCGCGTTTTAAACCGGGAAAAAGGCTGATTTAGCATCTTGTTATGAAAATTCTGAAATAAGTTTATCTATCTTGAACTTTTTCTGAAACCATAACACTTCATGAAACAGTTAGTAGCACAACAAAAATCTTTTTTTAATAGCCACGCTACAAAAAATATATCCTTTAGAATAAAACAGCTTGACATGTTACAAGCTGTTTTAAAAGGAAACGAAGCTATTTTAAATGAAGCTATTTACAAAGACTTCAAAAAATCTAAATTTGACACCTATGTAAGCGAATTAGCTTTGTTATACAACGATATAAAAGAAGCTAAGCGTAATATTAAAAAGTGGTCTAAACGAAAACGAGTATCAACCAATATATTAAACTTTCCTGCCAGTAGTTATATTATTCCTGAGCCTTTAGGTGTTTGTTTGGTTATTGGCGCTTGGAACTATCCTTATCAACTTTCTTTCGCTCCTATTGTTGCGGCTTTGGCGGCAGGAAATACTGTGATATTAAAACCCAGTGAGCTACCTTCAAAAACAAGTGAAGTGATGGCAAAACTAATTAATGATAATTTTGACCCAAATGTATTTAAAGTGGTTGAAGGCGGTGTTGCTGAAACGACGGAGCTTTTAAAACAAAATTTTGATAAAATTTTCTTTACCGGAAGTACTAAAGTAGGTAAAATAGTGTATAAAGCAGCTGCCGAAAACCTAATTCCGGTTACACTGGAAATGGGTGGAAAAAGTCCAGCTTTTGTCACCGAAGATAGCAACCTTAAAATGACTGTTAAACGCATGGTTTGGGCAAAATTTTTAAATGCAGGACAAACCTGTATTGCGCCAGACTATGTGATGGTTCACGAAGCGGTAAAAGAAAAATTTTTGGAATTGGCAAAAGCCGAAATTGAAGAACAAAAATTTCAATTTGATAACGATAATTACGTTCAGATAATTAATGATGACAATTTTGATCGGCTTGAAAAAATGATACAACCTGATCAGATATATTATGGTGGAAATAGAGATAAACAAGAACGGTATATACAACCCACCATCCTTCAAAATGTTTCGTTTACAGACACCGTTATGCAAGAAGAAATCTTTGGCCCCATTTTACCGGTTATAACATATACTGATTTAGAGAAAGCAATTTCCGAAGTACGAAAATTTCCGAAGCCACTATCGTGCTATGTGTTTACAAAAGATAAAAACGCAAAACAGAAAATATTAAGAGATATTTCATTTGGAGGTGGAGCTATAAATGATGCGGTGATGCATATTTCAAACCCTAAATTACCTTTTGGTGGCGTAGGGCAAAGCGGAATAGGTAATTATCACGGGAAAGCTGGTTTTGATTGTTTTACACACTACAAAAGTATTCTCGATAAACCTACATGGTTAGAGCTCCCGATAAAATATTATCCACATACTCAGAGAAAATTGAAATGGATTAAACGAATGATGAAATTTCAATAGCATTCTTGACTCACAGTTATAAACATCAGAATTAAGATGTTAATTTAAGTTAGTTTTAAAAAAAAGGTTTATTACTTTTATGCTCTACTAACTAAAAATTCTATTATGAGTCAAGAAGACAACACAATTACTCTTCAAAAAGCCCAAGAGTGGACTACTGAATGGCGTTCTGTCGAATCGGATTACAACAAACACAATCAATGTAATGGATTTTTAATTCCAGCGGACGATTTACAAAATGTTCTGGATGAAATGAAAAATCAAAGTAGAGCAGAAAAAAAAGTCCGTGCTTATTTGGGGGTTGATCCTACAACCAACAAAGAAAAATTAATAATTGTAGCGACAGAACCAGTAACCCAACGTGACGGAACGATTATTTACCGTGATAAAATTAATGGGTATAGAGGGCTACAATCTGGTGGTAATCTGTACGATTTTACGTTACCAATTCCACCAGCTTCGGATCCTTCAAGCCCATTGAATTAATCTTAATGGAACTATTTCTTTTTTTAGGAAAAGCAGGTGTTTTTGCAGTTGTAATTAATACTATTTTCTTTTTTAAAAGCTTCAACTATAATAGTAAGGCTTTTAAGATTTTCACTTATTATTTGTTGTCGATATCGATTATTCAAGTATTAAGTTACGTACACTTATTAAGTGGATTAGTGGACAATAATCTATACATGTCTAATGTATACATTATTGTTCAATTTTCAGTATTGACGCTTTTTTACCGTGAATTACTAAATATAAAAATACTTATTTATATAGGTGTTTTGGTGCTCGTTTTTTTAGGGTACCAGTATTTGAGCGACTTTTCTTTATTTTTAAAATATAATTCTATCGGTATTGCGCTAACACAAGGTCTTATTGTTTTATATGCTTTACTTTACTTCTATTTTTCATTGTCAAAAAAGGATTCAAAATTCTTATTAATTAATTTAGGTATTTTCCTTTATATGATTAGTAGTAGTTTAATATTGGCCTCTGGGAATCTTGTGTTTAATTTCGATTTAATTTCGAAAGAAGATTATATACTATTACTAACTTTAAATAATGCATTCTATATAATTTTTCAGGTTTTGGTTTTTATCGCTTGGTATAGAAATTTCAGAAAAAAACCAGTAAGCCATGCATACTAATGGAAAAACTTTTTGACATTTTAAGTAATGTTGCCATTACATTTTGTGTGTTAAACGCTGCACTTTATGTTTTTCGATTTAAAAATAGAGGAAAAGCTTACAAAATCTTTGCGGTTTATTTAGTTGTAATAGCCGATACAAGTGAATGCATCGTTTTTAAAATACATCGTTCCTATAAAAAACAATTTATTTTTATTTCACTGTTACTACATTCTTCAATTTGTAATACTTACGTTTTTCTATAAAGAATTATTGAAACAAAAATGGGTGTATGTTATTTTGGTTATCGTTTTGGGGATTATCGCTTTTCAGTTTATACAATCCCCTGGCATTTTTTTTCGATACAACCCATTGGGTGTGACAATAACTCAAGGATTTATTGTGCTATATTCAGTACTCTTTTTTTATAAATATCTGCAGGAGAACAATGAATTTCTTATAATTAACATAGGTCTGTTTTTCTATTTATTGTCTAGTATTTTAATCTTTGCCTCCGGTAATTTGGTATTTAATATGGCGTTAATTACAGAATATGGCTATCACTTATTATTGAACTTAAATAATGTCCTCTATCTTGGGCTTCAATTTCTTATCTTCGTGGCATGGTGGAAGAATTACTACTCCAAGAAGACTATCAAATAGTCGACCTTATCCTCATTGCCATTGCACTTTTAGTAGTCATGGCTCTGGCTATTATTTTGTTTTTTTATTTTTCAAGAAAACGAATTATTAAGAGTGAATTGGAAAAAGCCAATTTAAAAATTGCTAATCAGAAAGAAGTCTTGCAAGCGACTATTATAACCCAAGAAGAGGAACGAAAACGTATTGCTCAAGATTTGCACGACGCAATCAGTTCAAAACTCAATATTGTTTCATTAAATGCTAGTATGCTTTCAATAAAAGATATTTCTTCTGAAGAGACCAATAAACTAGCCAATAGCATTTTAAAGATAACGGGGAATGTTTTGGAAAGCTCTCGCAAAATTGCACATGATTTATTGCCCCCTACGTTGGATAAATTTGGGTTAGACGCAGCACTTGAAGAACTATGCGACGAAGTTGCTGAAAGTCACATCTTTCAAGTAGATTGTCATTTAGACGCCTCAGAAAATATTTTAAGTAAAGACCAAGAGCTTCACGTATTCCGAATTGTACAAGAATTATTCAACAACTCTATAAAATATTCGGAAGCAACTACATTGGACTTACAAACTAAAATAAAGAAAAACCTATTATATTTACACTACAGCGATAACGGAAAAGGATTTGATGTTTTAGAAGCTAAGAAAGCAAAAGGATTAGGAATGAGTGGGATTGAGAATCGAGTTGCTATTTTAAACGCAACACTTGAAATAATTTCTTCTCCTAAAAATGGAATGCAAGTAACGCTAACTTTAACCCCCAGTAAAGATGAAAATTAACGTAGTAATTGCAGATGACGAAGAACTGTTTAGAGTGGGAATGGTACATATTCTCTCTCGTGATTCAGCCATAGAAATTACATACCAAGCCAGTAATGGTAAAGAGCTCTTAGAACACTTGGCATGCTGTGAACAATTACCCGATATTATTATTACCGATATAAAAATGCCTGAATTAAATGGGGTAGAAGCCACAAAGGCAATACACCAAGCGTATGGAGAAATAGGCATCATCGCTCTTACTACTTACAATACCAAACCCTTTATTAGAAATATGATCGATGTGGGAGCAAGTGCTTATTTAGTAAAAAACTCCCCACCTGAAAAAGTATTACACACTATAAAACAAGTGTTTTATAATGGCTTTTATTACGATAAACATGTAATGGAAGTGGTTAACAGTAAAAAGGGAGGAAGTAAGTATGTTGATAAAACAGTGTACGATGATGAATTTCTAACCGAAAGAGAATCAGAAGTGCTAGAACTTATTTGCAAGCAATACAAAACAGCTGAAATAGCTAAAGAGTTATTTATAAGTCCTCGTACGGTAGAGGTGCACCGTAAAAACCTATTAGATAAAACTGGGGTTAAAAACGTGGCAGGTTTAGTGATTTTTGCCATAAAAAACGAACTAGTGCCTCCTATTATTATCGATTAGTTACATGCTACAAACGATTGTTCATTACTCGCTTCACTTTTTAGCACCGGGTTTAATAGCGTTTATTTTTTTCAGAAATAATTGGAAAAAAGCATGGTTGATTATGATTGCCACAATGCTTGTGGATGTAGACCACTTACTAGCAGATCCTGTTTTTTCTTCCGGAAGATGTAGCATTGGGTTTCACCCTTTACATTCGTATTATGTTATGGGTGTTTATTTTTTACTATTATTTTTCAAAAAGACCAGAATTATCGCTGTAGGCTTACTATTTCATATGCTTACTGATTTTATTGATTGTTGGTGGATGAAGTAGTATTAATTTTTCTGAAAAATCATGTAAATAAAAATCCCTATATTTCCTTTTTAGTTGGCTCCCCTTTTTTTAATCTAAAAAAACATGCTTACAAAAGTATATGGGAGTGCTGTCTTTGGCGTAGAAGCCACAACAATTACGGTTGAAGTTAATACCGATATTGGAGTCGGTTATCATTTAGTCGGTCTGCCCGATAATGCCATTAAAGAAAGTAATTATCGCATTGCTGCTGCTTTACAAAACAACGGATTTAAAATTCCAGGTAAAAAGATAACTTTAAACATGGCTCCAGCCGACCTTCGGAAAGAAGGTTCAGCTTATGACCTTACCTTAGCTATCGGGATTTTAGTTTCCACCGGACAGATTACGGAAAAACATCCACTTTCAGAATATATCATTATGGGCGAACTTTCCCTGGATGGAAGTTTACAACCCATCCGTGGGGCTCTGCCAATTGCCATTAAAGCCAAAGAAGAAGGGTTTAAAGGGTTTATTCTTCCCAAACAAAATGCTAAAGAAGCCGCAATTGTAGATGGACTGGAGGTTTATGGTGTAGAAACGATTAAAGAAGTAATCGATTTTTTTAATGCTGAAGTTATTCTAGAACAGACCATAGTAGATATGGAAGCCGAGTTTTACGAACACTTAGAAAATCCAGAATTCGACTTTAGTGATGTAAAAGGGCAAGAGTCTATAAAACGTTGTATGGAAATCGCAGCCGCTGGCGGACATAATATTATATTGATTGGGCCACCAGGTTCCGGAAAAACGATGTTAGCAAAACGATTGCCCAGCATATTACCACCTCTTTCTCTTAGTGAAGCATTAGAAACGACCAAAATACATAGTGTTGCGGGACGAACAAAAGAAAAAGGTGGAATCATGACAGCACGTCCTTTTCGAAGCCCACATCATACTATTAGCGATGTTGCACTGGTAGGTGGCGGTCAATACCCGCAGCCAGGAGAAATTTCGTTGGCGCATAATGGTGTGTTATTTTTAGATGAATTACCAGAATTTAAGCGAAGCGTACTCGAAGTCATGCGCCAACCTTTAGAAGATCGAGATGTAACTATTTCAAGAGCGCGGTTTACGGTAACGTATCCGTCCAGTTTTATGTTAGTGGCAAGTATGAACCCAAGTCCTGGAGGTTATTTTAACGACCCTGATGCGCCGGTAACATCTTCACCTGCTGAAATGCAACGGTATTTAAGCAAAATTTCCGGTCCGTTGTTGGATCGAATCGATATCCATATAGAAGTCACGCCAGTTCCGTTTGACAAATTGAGTGAAGATAGAAAAGGCGAATCAAGTATTGTAATTCGGGAGCGAGTAACAAAAGCTAGAAAATTACAGACGGAGCGATTTACCGATTTTGAAAACATTCATTATAATGCACAAATGGGTGTAAAGCAGATACGAAAGTTCTGTAAATTGGATGAAGCCTCTTTACAATTACTAAAAACTGCTATGGAACGGTTAAACCTTTCAGCTCGAGCATATGATCGTATTCTAAAAGTATCCAGAACGATTGCCGACTTGGAAAATTCAGAAAATATAATAGGCAATCATATTTCCGAAGCTATTCAATATAGAAGCTTGGATCGGGATGGTTGGTTTGGTTGATAAAATTTTATAATCTAAGCTTATTAAGTAATTTCTTGACGAAAAAACGCTATCACAGCACCATATACTACTCACAGGTACCTTTGGTCCATTTTTTTATTCCAGCTTTTTTGGCCTGGCAGGGATTGCTGTAGTTTTTATTATCGCATCCACAAATAGGGTCATATAAATCTGGGCAAGGTGAACTTGCATCTTTGTTAACCGGTTCGTAACAGTCTTCGCCAAGATCTGTGACTGGTTTGGGGGTTTCGGCACCTTCGTAGCCTTCAGGTGCTTCTGTTTTAGTAGGTTCCATTGCTGTTTTGGTCTGTTGCTGACTGGGTTTTTGTCCACAGGCCAAAAGACATAATATCATGCCCAACATCATAAACATAATTATCCTTACTTTTATTTTTACTGTTTTCATTGTGAAATATTTAGAACTACCTAGGTATACAATATAAGTGATGTATACCTAGGTAGCTTTGTATTATTAATAATTTACGAGCGGATTTTGTGTTATTCAATATCTCGCTTGGTTTTTTTACGGTCTTTCATAGAGCTTGCCCTAGAAGATTTTTTTATTGTTTTCTTAGCTTCAGGTGATTGCTGTAATACTTCAAACGGTTCTGGGGTACGTTTTAGTGCTGGCACAACTCCCATATAATTGAATTTTATAGTAGGGCTTTCTTTTACTCTAGGCATGACAACTGAAATATTAAAATAGTAGGCAGGTTGAATATAATTTTTACCCTCATCGTAATAGGCTAAATACATATCTTTTATTTCAGTTTTAGTGCCTTTTCCAAAATCTGTTGCTAAACGGAGGTTCATTTCTTTCTCTGCTTCTTTGGCGGATTTCATCGCATTTTTGGATACCGTTTTTCCTTTTTCCTTTTTCACATCTTTCCATAGCGAATTGACACCAATAATTTCTCCTTTATTACCTACGTGAACAATTATTTTTGAGCTGGGACCATATACAGGAACACCATTTAGCATGCGGCCATAAGTAATGGTACGCATCACATCTATTTGTTTAGTAGAACCTGCTTTAGAAGTTCGCATCCCACCAGAATGCATCATCTTAAGTTCTTTTTTGTTTGCAGGTGCTAATCCACTTTCATTAAGGAAGGTTAGTGCAAATTCGTCTGCTTTTTCCTGAGCAGGTAAACTACGGCCACCGTTGTCTAAATATTCGGACATGCCTTTGTTAAAAGCTAACTTTCCTTCTTTTAAATTCTGTTGAAAAAATTTTGTAGGATCGCTTTTGTCATAGGTAAGGATGCTTTTATCGCCGTTGGGTATTGCAAAACGGGAATTTGTTTTGCTACGGACGCTCTTCTTGAAATTTTCAACTTTTTTTGCACCGACTGCCTGAGTCTCGAATATTGCCATGTCACCATCTTGATAGGTAATTAGGTTTTCGTAAGCCTGTGGCATATTGATGGTGTTTTTAACACCGTTCGGTTTATTTTTGTGCGTCATAGCACTTAAAAATATGGCGAACCCTATGGTAACAGCCATAAAAAGTAAGGTTTTATATTGTGTTTTCATAATATTGATTTTAAATATTGATTGTTGATTTTAACTAAAAGACTCTTTTAATACTGCCAGTATGTTTGCATGCCGTTGGTACCGGCTGCAGGATCTGGTGTGTTAGAACTTAATCGGTCATATTTACACCCTTTAGCAACAATTGCACTTGCCAAACCAGGAAAAGGAATATCGCTTCCGTATTGGTCGTCATAATACTGTGGGTTAAAAATCCAATAGCGTTCTTCGTTTACGGCATCGAACCAAGATTGCCATATCGCCCCATTGTTTTTAAGTTTTCCGGCATAGTTATTTGGGATGCCATTGTCAGACCAACTTAAGGTGTGAAAACCAACCAATTGGTGCATGCCGCCAAACATAGTGGCATAATCACTCCACCAGTTAGATTTTTCTGGGGCAGAAGATACCGTATAACACGATTCAATAATCAAATATTCCAAATCGTCTCCTCTGTTACCATAAGGATCGACGGTCTTTAAGTTTACACCCTCACCGGCACTTTGATTGGTCTGTATATAGTGATAATTTCCATGTCCGGCTACATAAGCGAGATCCATCGCATCTACATAATTGTCGTGAGAGCTCCCTTTAAATTGATATGGTTCGGCCCAATAATATTGGTCATACTTCCAACTGTTAGACCCAACTGATTGGAATGTTTTGAAATTTTTTATGAAATTCCACACATTGCGAACAAACCGACTCTCGGCTTGGTCTACATAACCGCCTATTTCACGGGGTCCTGTTAAGGCGGGGATACTGAAAATCATAACGAATGCTATCCCTAGCACCCATTTCTGGTTTTTTGATAGAAGATTAATCATAATAGTAATGTTTAAGGTGTTGATTAATTTATTGGTCTTTCCAATATTTTTTTGCTGTAAACTGACTATTAATCAATTACGTTGTAAAAATACACGCCTAACAATCGTTTTTTAAAAGATAAAAAACCCAATTAAATAGGTGCTTTAACTTTTTTTCAAAAAGGCTTTTACCTGTAAGTTCTTGGGAACCCCTTTTTTAAAAGACTTTATCTAATAGGTTTAACAAAAAATTAAGAAATCCAATGAACCATCATTGTATATTTAACACTTCTTTAAATCAATAAAAAATTAAATATGTTTTTTAAAAATTACCTAAAAACTCCATTAGTAGCTTTATTGTTACTAACCTTTGTTTTTACGGCTTGTAAAAATGAAGAAACAGTAACCAAAGAAGAAAGTGCTTCGCTTTCTGTTGACTTTGAAAAATACGAATTGGAAAACGGTCTAGATGTGGTGTTGCATCAAGATAAAAGTGACCCAATTGTTTCCGTTGCGATTCAATATGGCGTAGGTTCTAACCGTGAAAAAACGGGACGGACAGGTTTTGCTCACTTATTCGAGCATATGTTATTCCAAGAATCGGAGAATGTTCCACAGGATCAATTTTTCAAAAAAATACAAGATGCTGGTGGTACGTTAAACGGTGGTACTTGGAAAGATGGAACAATTTACTACGAAGTAGTGCCAAAAAATGCAATGGAAATGGTACTGTGGTTAGAAAGTGACCGTATGGGCTATCTAATTAATACTGTAACCAAGGCTGCTTTTTACAACCAACAAGAAGTGGTTCAAAATGAAAAAAGACAACGTGTTGACAACAATCCTTACGGGCATACTGGTTGGGTAATCGATAAAAACATTTATCCAGAAGGGCACCCGTACAACTGGCAAGTTATTGGAGAGTTAAAAGATCTTCAAAATGCTACCGTAGAAGATGTTCGCGAATTTTACGACCGTTTTTATGGTCCTAATAATGCTACTTTGGTGTTAGCTGGTGATTTTGAAAAAGCGGATGCTAAAAAATTGGTTGAAAAATACTTTGGTGAAATTAAAAAGCGCCAAGAAGTTGAAAAAATGGAACCACAGCCGGTTACCATTTCTGAAACCAAACGGTTGTATCATGAAGATAACTTTGCCAATGCCCCACAATTAAATATGGTGTGGCCAACCGTAGAGCAATATACAGACGATGCGTACGCATTAGATTTCTTAGCTGAAATTCTTTCCGATGGAAAAAAAGCGCCATTGTATAAAGTATTGGTAAAAGAGAAAAACCTTACATCACGAACTTCTGCATATAATAGCTCACAAGAATTGGCAGGAGAATTTCGAATTAATATTACCGCTAATAACGGAGTTGACTTAGACAGCGTAGAAACTGGAATTAATAAAGCGATGGCTATGTTTGAAAAAAATGGCGTAACCGATCGTGATATTGAGCGTATTAAAGCTGGATTAGAAACCGATTTTTATAACGGGATTAGTAGTGTGTTAGGAAAATCATTTCAATTAGCACGTTACAATACGTTTACCGGCGACCCTGGATTTATTGAAGATGACATTGAAAACATTAAAGCGGTAACCAAAGAAGACGTGATGCGTGTGTACAACGAATACATAAAAGACAAACCTTTTGTGTTGACGAGTTTCGTACCAAAAGGACAGATGGAATTGATTGCTGAAAACTCGGAAAAGGCACCTGTTGTAGAAGAAGAAATTAAAGAAAATGTAGAAAAGAAGATAGAAGAGTCAAATGAAGAAGTTGCAAAAACACCTTCAAACTTTGATCGCTCTATACAACCAGAACAAGGTCCGGCACCAGAATTAAGCATTCCAGAAACATGGACAGCCGAATTAGAAAACGGAATTGAAGTATACGGAATTGAGCAAAACGAAATTCCAACAGTTAACTTTAGTTTGGTAATTGAAGGCGGTCATTTAATGGACGATAAAGACAAAAATGGTGTTGCCAATTTAATGACCGATATTTTAATGGAAGGAACGCAAAACAAAACCCCAGAAGAACTTGAAGAAGCAATTGATTTGCTGGGCGCTTCTATCAATATGTACACCACAAACGAATCTATCGTAATTCGTGGAAACACGTTGACGCGTAACTTCGACAAAACAATGGATTTAGTAGAAGAAATTTTACTCGAACCACGTTGGGATCAAGAAGAATTAGGCCGTATTAAAACTAAAACAATCAACCAGATAAAACGGAGTGCTGCGAATCCAAATCGAGTAGCGAGTAATGTTTATGACAAATTATTGTACGGTGAAGATCACATTTTCAGTCTTCCTACCAGCGGAACAGAAGAATCTGTAGAAGCTATTGAAATGACCGATTTAAAATCATTCTATAACAATAACTTCTCGCCATCAATAAGTAGCTTCCACATTGTTGGAAAAATTGACAAAGAAGAAACGTTAAAGCAATTAAATGGGTTAGAAGAACGTTGGGCAGCTAAAGAAGTTACCATTCCAGAATACCCGATGCCAAAAGAGCGTGATAAGGCTTCTTTGTATTTTGTTGATATTCCAAATGCCAAACAATCGGTTATTAATATTGGGTATGTCGCCTTGCCGCGAACCGATAAAGATTTCTATCCTGCTGAGGTTATGAACTATAAACTAGGGGGTTCTTTTAACGGAAATGTTAATATTATACTTCGTGAAGAAAAAGGATACACATATGGAGCTCGTAGTGGTTTTAGCGGAAACAAAACTGCAGGAACGTTTACTGCTTCCTCTAGTGTTCGTACCAATACTACAGGTGAATCTGTTCAAATATTTAAAGATCAAATTGCTAATTACAAAGAAGGAGTCAGCAAAGAAGATCTTGAATTTACCAAAAATGCGATGATAAAATCGAACGCACGTCGTTTTGAAACGCAATTCTCTTTATTGGGAATGCTTC
>OJBP01000834.1_pt1 | contig 12715 bp, 14 predicted proteins | sample 1590691 | NCBI WGS metagenome assembly OJBP01 (sample SAMN05416848, study PRJEB24817) | seawater metagenome | isolation source: Sea water | place: Canada:Atlantic | collected 2013-07 | reverse complement strand
ATACCTTGCCATGCATCAACTCCTTGCCCCCTGCAGCGTACCTATTGAGGGGACAACTATCTTGACGCAGAGGGGTTATTCCAGAGGTTCAGTTTTTCGAAGCCTGACGCAAAGCGCCACGAATGCCGAATGGCTGGTGAGGCTTTACTATGCGGCCAGCGTCTATTTGTCCGCCAGAATGATTCCTGGTACTCGCACCACGGTGCTCTCCGCTGGCGATTGGGACTTCCTGTGGCCGCTATCTTGGGTAGAGCGATTCGACGCAGGATTTACCCTGGGCTTGATCAGCATAGCCAGCTTTCTGAGCAGTCTGCTGGCGTTCCAGTTCCATCGGAGCATGCTGGCCAGGGCCCTGTTCAGCATGCTGTTTCTGCTTGCCGCCACAGTTACCAACTCCCTTGGCGGCATAAACCACCCATATCACTCCTGGTTTTGGGTGAGCTTTGTGTTCATCTTTCTGCCGTCGGGCAATGTTGCGAATTTTGGAAGATCGGAAAGGATGTCCTATCTAACCGTGATTCGTCTGGCTCAAGCGCTGTTTCTACTTTTCTACACCATGACTGGAACCTGGAAGGTTGTTTACGGCGTAATTCCGGCGCTCGCTGGGCAGGTCGGTAATTTTTCTCCGGATGCGCTCTCTCTTACGCTGGCCAACCGCAGCCTACAGACTGGAACCGAGCCGCTGCTGGCGCCGCTTTTCATCGGCAACCCGCTATTGGCATGGCCAATCTTTCTCGCCTTGATCTACATTCAGGTCGTCTCCGTAATCGTTGCATTTCGGCCTCGCTTGCATCTCGTCTGGGGCTATCTGCAAATTGGTTTCCACCTTGGGACCTGGCTACTGATGGAAATCATTTTCAATGAACATATTCTGTTACTGCTGATCCTGCTGGTGCTTTCGCCGCAGAGCTCCGCTTTTCGGCGACTTTCCGAATCGTTGGAAGATCTGCCAATCTTGGGCCGGGTATGGCGTAGAGCCCGAACACCGCGGGAATTGGCTCCGCAGCCATGAACGGGAACAAGCACCGGCTGGCGGTAATTTACGACGGCGATTGCCCCTTCTGCAGCCGCTATGTGCGCTTTGCCCGGCTTCGCGATTCATTCGATATCGAGCTCGTGGATGCACGCGCACGTCCCGATGTGGTAGCGGAACTGCGGTCTTTGGGCCACGATCTGGACACCGGTATGGTCGTCCGGCTCGAAGGGAAAACCTACCATGGCGCCGACGCAATGTGGCTGTTGAGCACGCTGTCGTCGAAAGTCGGGCTGTGGAACCGTGTGCTGGCGGCGATGTTTCGCAACCGGCGCCTCGCCGGAATCCTGTACCCGGTGCTTCGCGCTGGCCGGAACCTGACGCTCCGCTTGCTCGGCAGGAAGCCGCTGCATTGAGGGACGGTTGTCGGACAGGTCCTCGTAGGCCGGATAAGCGCAGCGCATCCGGCGAAGCCGCCATGGGTCTCGCCGAATATGCCCGGCCATGGCACCATGAACGCACGGATAGAGCATCGGCCCGCAACCATGGTCTGGGATCGAGTAGAACAAGCCCGCGACAATCTCGCCGAGCTGTGCCGACGGCATGCCGTCCATCGGCTGTCGCTGTTCGGTTCGGCCACCGGGCCCGAGTTCGACCCGACGCACAGCGACCTCGATTTTTTCGTCGAATTCCGCGAGCTGGCGCCGTCCGCCTATGCCGAGGCCTACTTCGCACTCTGGCAGGATCTGCAGCGGTTGTTCGGCAGGCCGGTCGATCTACTCACTGAGTCGGGATTGGGGAATCCCTATCTGCGCAACGCCGTCGAACAAAGCAGGATCGAGCTGTATGCCGCGTGATCCACGCAAATATGTGTACGACATCCGGCAGGCGGCCATCACATACTGGATTTCACCGCAGGCAAGTTGTAGGCCGGATAAGCGACAGCGCATCCGGCGTTTCGCCAAGGCAAACCACCGCGCAATCTTTTGGTGGATGCGCCTGCGGCTTATCCACCCTACAGGGTTCGTGCCATTCCGTGGCGATGGCGCCCAACCCGGCCGACCCGCAGCTTTTTGGTGGATGCGCCTGCGGCTTATCCACCCTACGCCTGAATTTCAGCGCAGTTGTAGGCCGGATAAGCGACAGCGCATCCGGCGTTGCCCCGGCGCGAACCACCACGCAACCTTTTGGTGGATGCGCCTGCGGTTTATCCACCCAACGCTTGGATTTCAGCGCAGTTGTAGGCCGGATAAGCGCAGCGCATCCGGCGTTTTCCCAGAGCGAACCACCGCGCAATCTTCTGGTGGATGCACCTGCGGCTTATCCACCCCACGCCTGGATTTCAGTGCAGTTGTAGGCCGGATAAGCGATAGCGCATCCGGCGTTTCCTTGGGGCGAACCACCGCGCAGCCGCTCGGCACCACCACCGTTTTCGGTGCCATGCCGCCTCAAAACCCGGTGAACAGGGCCTTGCGCGGCGGTAGCTGATCCGGCAGCGGCAGGTTGTCGCCCCAGCGCAGCACATAGCCGCCCGGCGCATCCGCCGCGAGCTGGTGCATTCCCTGGGTGAGCGTCACTGCCTCTCCGGGCGCGATCGGCTCGCCATCGATGCGTGCCACGCCCGTTGCCTCCAGGGTGGCTGCCTCCAGGGTGTAGGTGCCGGCGATCGACACCTCGAACTCCGCCGGCTCCGCGGCCGATTCGATCTCCACCCGCTTGCCGGCCACATAGAGCGGCCCCCAGTGATGCACATAGTTGTCGCGCAGCAGTGCCAGATCCTCCGCCAGCAGGTCGTAGGCCGGAGGGATGTACCGGCGGCGCAGGTCATCCGGCAGGGCGATGTTCAACTGCGTGTTATTGGCGATGATGAACACCGGCTGCTCGCGGCGCAGGATCTCGGCGAACACCGGCCGACCGCGCGCGTGGTAGCCCTCCATTCCCCAGGTGCTCATGAAAAGACCGGCGTGTGGGAAGGTCGAGACCATGGCGCAGCGGTCGATATAGGCCACCGGTTCCGGAAAGAGCCGATGCACCACTTCGAGCACCTGCCGCTGGGTGTGCAGATTCGCCTGGAAGGGAATGGCAAACCCGGCATAGAGAATCAGCGCAACGGCCGCCGCCGCTGCGCCGCGGTTGACCAGGCGCCCGACCCGACCCAGCCGCTGCTCCAGATACTCCCAGCCGAGCCCGGCGAGCAACGCCGGCCCCGCCAGCGCGAAACCCCAGTAGTAGGGGAAGGCGTTGCGGTAGAACAAGAAGGTGAGCGCCGGCAGCAATAGCGCCAGCAGCCGCAGCGCGTTGGCGCGGCTCAACAGCCCGGGCCAGAGCGCATACCGCAGCGCCAGCACCAGCCCCCCAGCCACAAAGGCCCAGAACAGCGCATCGGTGCGCAGGCTGTCGGCGAAATAGCCCCAGCGGGGGAAAAACCCCTGCGACCCGATCGTCTTGCCGTAGGCGCGGGTCGCCATATCGGCGGCATCCGTGGCGCTGCCGAGGCTGTATTTGTGAACCAGATACAGGGCGCCGAAAGTGACCGCCGTGGCCGCCAGCGCCACAACCCCCTGGCCGATACGCAAGGCCCGCTCGCGGGTTTCCGCCAGGCCGACCAGATACAGCAGGCCGACCACGGGCGCGTAGAGCGCCGACTTGATGGTGATCAGCAGGGCAAGCCCGGCGGTCACCCCGGCCGCCAGCGGTGCCCCATGGCCCCGGCCAAAGGCCAGCACCCGCTCGATGCACAGCACCAACAGCAAGGTGGCGATGGGGTCGGCCCGGAAATCCGCCCCCAGCAGCAGCACATTGCGCACCGAAAAATACAGCAGCACCGCAAACAGGGCCGCCGGCGCGGCGAAGAACCGCCGCCCGATGCGGTACAGCAAAAAGCCGGTGCCGATTTGCAGTGCAACCATCGCCCAGCGCGCGGCGACAATCTGATCCGTCTCGTCGCCCATTCCGGCCAGCCAGCCGAAGAAATGAACGTGGAAGGTTTGCAGCGCGCCCCGCAAGTCGCCACGCAGATAGTCGTGCACATGGGCGAGAAAGAAGAACTCGTCCCAGTTGATTTCGTACAGATAAGCGATGTTGAGCTTGGCCAGTACAGCGGCTGCCGCCGCCGCGAACAGCCCCACCATCAATCCCTTGCCCGAACTGTGCTGATTTGGCATCAGGTATTCCCTTGTGCGTTTGGCAGGACCTGCCCGTAGACCTCGGCGAATGCCTGTGCGCAGGCGCTCCAGGAAAGATGATCCGCAGCGTAGCGGCGCCCGGCCTCCGCCATGGCCGTGGCCCGGGTGGGATTCCGGCGCACCCGATCGATGGCCGCCGCCAGCGCCTGCGGGTCTGCCGGTGGCACCAGCAGACCATTGACGCCGTCGCGGATGTGGTCTTCTGCGCCGCCGCCGGTGGTGGCGATCACCGGCGTTCCGGCGAGCATGGCCTCGGCCACCACCAGGCCCTGGGCTTCGACCCATTCGGTATTGCGCGTCGGCACCACCACCGCGTCCACCGCGCCCATCAGCGCCAGCAACCGGCGATGTTCCAGACCGCCGAGGAACCGCACCTGGTCGCCAATACCCAGTTCGCGCGCGCCCGCCTGGAAGCGCGCCTCCTCCGGGCCGGTCCCGGCCACCAACAGCAGCGGCCGGTCGGTTTCGTCCAGCAGCGCCAGCGCGGCGAGCAGATCATCCAGGCCCTTGCCGCTGAACAGCCGGCCGGCAAAGAGCAGTTTGCAGCGCTCCGCCGGAAGCTCCAGGCCGTGGGCGGCATCCGCTGCCGGCGCGGCCGCGCCCATGGGAATCTGGCGGATCTTTGCCTCCGGAACACCGAGTCGGGCCAACGCCGCCCTGGTGATCGAACCATTGCAGGTCACCAGGCTGGCGCGGGACAACACGAACGTCTTCAGGCGTTCCAGCGCCCCGCCCTGCAGGTCCAGCACATCGCTGCCATGTACCGTCACCACTACCGGAACCTGGCGCGGCGCGGCCAGCACCGCGATCAGCCCCATCGGCAGCACCCAGTGGGCGTGGACCATATCCGGCTGCCAGCGGCGGATGGCGCGCCTGACGGCCAGCAGCGCCGCCGCCATGAATCCGGGCACCAGACCCCAGCGCAGGGGGTGGGCGCGCAGATTGGGCAGCATGCCGCCGTCGTAGCACAGGGTTTGCAACCCCGCCGGGAGCGCGTAAGAAAAGCGCTCGATATCCACCTCGTCGAGTTGTTCCGCACTGGCGGCACCGGGGAATGCCGGGGCCAGCACCCGCACATCCACTCCGGTGGCCCTCACCTGGGCGGCGAGATCGAGCACGAAGCGCGGCGTTGAATCGCCGGACCAGCGAGGCAGGGTAGAGGTGGGCATGAGGATGCGCGGCTGAATGCTCAGCTTCGATGATGGAAACCGCTGATCTTTCTTACCCAACAGCTCGTCCAAGATCCGCGCTCCAAGCTCGGCGATTGCCGTTCATTTTAGTCAACCAGGCCTCAGTCAGCCCGCCCGCCAATCCGCCGCATGGCTGCCTCCAGCTCCGCGCCCGACGCGCCCCAGTCCGGCTGCGCGCCATAGTCCATCGCGCCCAGGTCCAGGGCCGCCGCCAGCGCACCGGCCAGCGCTGCCGCGTCGCCCGGCGCCACCAGCCGGTCGGGAAAATCCCGCAGCACCCAGGCTGTGCTGGCGGTACGCGAAGCCACCACCGGCCGGCCGCAGGCCATCGCCTCGTACAGCTTGATGGGATAGCTGTAATCGCCGAACGCGCTCGGCGTGTTCATCACCGCCACCGCGTCCAGCGCCTGATACAGCGCCGGCATGTCCGCGTCCGGCAGATATCCCAGCCAGAGCGCATCCGCCGGCACCTTAACACCTGCAGAGCGACGGCCCGTCAGCACCAGCCGTGAGTCCGGCCGCTGCGGGCGCAGGCGGGTCATCGCGTCGAACAGCGTGCGCATGTCCCGGCTGCGGTGAATGCCGCCCGCATAACCGACCAGCGCCGCGTCGGCAGGCAAGCCGAGCCGCGCCCGGGCCGCCGCGCGGTCGCCGGGCACAAAACCCACCGGATCCGGCGCCATCGGCAGCACTAGCGTCGCGCCCGGGTCGCGGCCGCCGCCGAGCAGGTCAACCAGCGACGGGCCGGCCAGGGTCAGCAGGTCCGCCTGTGCCGCCGCGCGCCGCCAGGCCGCGTGCAGCGGCCACGCCCCGGGGATGTAGCTGGCGTAGTTGTCATAGGCATCCACCCACAGCCGCGCGCCGGCGCGGCGCGCAAGCTGCGCCGCAAGCACCGCGTACCAGGTATCCGAAAGGCCGCCGATCCATTCCGGCTTTTCCGACAGTGCCAGCCGTCGCACCAGCGCCAGATAACGCACCGCCCCCGCGCCCCGCAAGCTGATGGACCGCACCGTCACGCCATCGCGCTCCACGCATGCGTCCGGGTCGTTCAGATAACTGGCCAGCAGCACCGTCACTCGATGTCCGCGCCGCGCCAGTTCCAAGGGTAGGTAGTGGAACCGGCCGTATGGACGCTCCAGCAGGTCGCGGTTTTGGGGGCGGCGCTTGCCGACAAGCAGAACTTTCATCTCGGGCGCAGGCGTTCTGTATAACTTCAGTGCGGAATATTCAGTAAGCGCGCTATCGGATACCGCCAAAGCTTGTCGGCCCAGGCAGGGTATGCGCGGAAGGGGCCATAGCCTTCGCAATGCGCCAATACTTCGCGTTGCTCACGCAAGCGGGGGAGCACATTTTTTCGGCTCACTCCAGCGCCTTCGATCAGGACCTTGGTGATTTCTACATGTATGGTGCGCGCTGCGTTCCATGTTGCAGTGATGACAGATAGCCGCGGCGTGGGGTCGACTGGCGAGGTCACAGCAGAAAACTCCTGCGTCAATGGTCAGTTTCTGAAGAAAATAGCGTCGACTTGTAGCATGCGGCCACTGCGTGGATCACAGAGACCGGGCCAGATAGCCCAGATCGAGAAGCCCAGCGCGCGCAGACGTTCGACCAAGACGTCGAACAAATGCTGCCCCTCGTACAGTGGCACGAACGAGAGCTCCAGTTGCAGCCCGCTGACCCTGTCGAGCAGGCTCGTTGCACCAGCGAGCACTCGATCCTCGTAACCCTGTGTATCAATCTTGATGAACGGCACGGTATTGGGCCGCATATAGTCGAGTGCCAAGGTATCGAGCCGCGACAATCGTACGCGCTCGCTGCCCACGTACGCCGACCCTGGAGCGGCTTTGCTATGACTGTCGAGCATTTCGAGTGCCGAACTGCTGACGGAGTTGCCGGCGACATGAATGTCTATTTCACCTTCGAGTGCACCCACCGCGACCTGGGGGGCAATCTCCCATTGGACATCCCCTTGGCTGACTCGCAGTAGTTGTGCGTGCGCGATTGATAGCGGCTCGAAGGAAACCAGTCGTCCCCTATAACCAGCGGCACGCAATGACTGCGAAAACTGGCCAATATTGGCGCCGACATCGAATACAAGGTCGACGCCATGGCTTGCAAGCATGGCTGCCAGCCGTACAGATTCCGGCGTCTGAGACCGATGGCGGCGAATATCGATGCCAATGCGGTTTGCCATTTTTCGGATCAGTCGTTCCAAGACAGCGCTGTTCATGGTGCAACCTTCCGCGATAGAGCGATAATGAAATGATCAGCAGTCACACCGATACCCGGCACACTGGCGATGGATGGACGGCCAATTGTCTTACTCACCGTATTAGCAAGGCGTAAATAAACGGTTGGAAACCAGTCGTCCACTATAAACCAGCGGCACGCGATGACTGCGAAAACTGACCGATATTGGCGTCAACGTCGAATGCGAGGTCGACGCCATGGCTTGCAAGCATGGCTGACAGCCTTGCAGGCGGCGATCTCTCGAGCCCATAGCGGTACAGGTCAAGACCGGAACCCGGGATGATTCGTTGCAATATCTTCTCGAACGCTAACATCAACTATTACGCCTCGATCTTTTGTCGAGAAACAGCACATTGTGGAACTCCTCCAATCTATCCACCCTAAATTCAGTTAGTTCCGCTCCGTTAGTAATAAAGAATGGCGTGTAACCGAACGACCACATGGTGTCAATGATCGTCAATGCACACGTATCGTACGGTCTTAGATTTCGGTCGAAAAGTTCCATGAGGATCACGCGAGGCCTCAATGCTGCATCACTAAGCAGTTTTCTGGCACCATCGAGAACAAGGCCTTCAGCGCCCTCAACGTCAATCTTCAGTACGTCGACGCATTTAATGCGACGATTGTCTACAAAAGTGTCCAGGGTAGTCATAGGGACACGTATTATTCGCTCGACGGGCTTACGTTCAGTATCACGGATTGATGAGTACGCGCTGTCGGTGCTTTGGCTCAAGCTCACCTCGCCATCAGATCCTCCCACCGCAGATTCGATGATTTCGATATTCTCGATTCCGTTTAATTCTGCACTGGCACGCAAAAGGGCTGAGTTCAATGGAATAGGATCAAACGCATAGACTTTCCCTTGCGCCGCAGTTTTCGCCATTAGCATTGAGAAATAGCCAACGTTGGCGCCAATGTCTATACATACTGCATTCGGAGTTATTGTTTTTCGCAGATACTCTGTTTCGGGACGCTCGTAGTTGTTCATGAAGTAAATGGCGCGGCCAACATCTTCATTGGCCAATACAAGAAGACTGTAGCCATTTATGTCGGCATGGACCACTTTTTTACGTGAGTTCGGAAGTAATATTTTTGAGAAATACCTTATCGCTCGTCGCCGTAATTCGACTAGATTCATGTGTATTCCCTCTGTTGAAAGAGGGTGGCCAAGGGAATGAAATTAACCAATATGATAGCTCCGTAAAGGATTCTTGCCGCAGCGACTCCGGTCAAGCCAAATTCAATTGCAAATGTAGAGATGACAAAAATCAAAGCAATGCCCGCGAAAATATTGGATAAGGCAACGAAGCGAAACTTTCCCAATGACAATAAAATGTAATGTGGCGTCACATTTATCGCCAAAAGCCAGTACGCAAATATGAGGAAAAAAAATACTGGAGTGACTGGCTGTGCCTGGGATGGTCCTAGCCAGAAAGTAAGCAGCTTTTGCCCGAAAATGAATAGCATTGAAGTTAAAGCTGTACTCAGCACCAAGTTGCCTGCCATGGTCAGTGTCGCCACGCGCCAGAGGGAGAATTGACCATCTTCCTCCAGCTTGCGGCTCACCTTCGGAAAGATAACGCCCACAGCTGCAGCAGTAGCGGCGTGGATCTGCATCGCCAACTGGGAGGCGATTGAGTAGTACGCGAGGCTCGCTGCCCCCAGCAGCGACCCCACCAGCATGCGGTCGGCGACGCCGAACAACACGCCGCCTACGCCCTGCAGCCAGCCCCACTTCGCGAACTGCAGAATTTGCATGGCGCCCACCGGCGAAGGGCGCAGGTCAGACAAGCCGAGCAACCGTCTTGTAATGATCATCTTGGCCACCAGTCGCAGCACCGCAACAATCAACAGCGCGACGTACAGCGCCCATAACGCGGGCGACCACAGCAGGACCAGTGCCCCGGCAAGGATTTGCGTGGTCTTGGCCGCAATCTCGATCCGTGCAGCCTGGCCGAACTGCTCGGCACCCTTCATTGCCGAACTGAACACGTTGTCCAGTTGCTCCAGCCAGATCAGCAGCGCGGCGGCCGCGCCGGTCAGTTGCACCAGCGCGGGGGTACCCATCCGGGCGAGCAGTGTGCCGCCTGCGAACCAGAACACGCAGAACACCAGCAATGCCAGTGCGCCGCCGCCTAGCATCGCGATTGCGAGCGACGCCCTGACGGTGCGTTCGACGTCGCCCTTCCCGGCGCGACCGATGCCGGCGGATATCGCCTTGATCGTGGCTGCGCCGGTCCCGGTGTTCATCACGCCGCCAAAACTCACGGTGGCGGTCAGCAGCATCCAGTGTCCATAGTGCTCGGTCCCCAGCTGATGTAGAAACCAGGGCGTAGCGATGAACAGCAGCAGGGGATACCAACCGTATTCCAGCATCGCCCAAGCCGGACTGACCAGTTTCTTCAGCATTGATCGCGCGCAGTGAGGGTGCACGGCGCGGTAAGAAGGTAGCCCCAGACCAGTGTCCTTCCTGCCCCGCCGAGAGTGTCAGTTGAAGGAAGCATGCGCCGCAGTCCGCTTAGTGTTGAGCGACGGCCAGAAATTTCGATCTGGCGAATCCCTTGCGCTGCGCGGCCATTTCTCAGGTCCGCCAAGCCCTGGCGTGCCCGCACGGCAATTGGCCGAAACTCTGCGGCCTAGCCAGCGGCGCCATACCCCACCCCCACATACCGCGCTCCCGCCTTTGCCGCGACATCGGCATTCCAGAAGTTCCGCGCATCCACCAGTACCGGCTGGCGCATGTTTTCCGCAATCCGCTTCAGATCCAGTTCGCGGTACTCGGGCCAGGGCGTGGCCAGCACCAGGGCATCGGCGGCATCTGCCAGTGCGTAGGGGTCGTCGTAAAAATCCACGTCCTGGCCTTGCAGCAGTTCGCGCGCGGCGGGCAGTGCCGCCGGGTCGTGCAGGCGCAGGTGGGCGCCGCGGGCGAGCAGCAGTTGGATGATGTCCAGCGCCGGGGAGTCGCGCAGGTCGTCGGTGCCTTCCTTGAAGGCGAGGCCGAGGATGCCGATGGTGGTGCCGCGCAGCACCTTGAGTTCGCCTTGCAGCTTTTCGACCACGCGCTGGCGCTGGCGCTGGTTGACTTCGCGCGCGGCAGTGACCAGCAACAGGTTGTCGCCGTATTCCTGGGCCACGGCGAGCAGCGCCGAGGTGTCCTTGGGCAGGCAGCTGCCGCCCCAGCCGGGGCCGGCGTCGAGGTAGGCGCGGCCGATGCGGCGGTCGAGGCCGATGCCGTGGGCGACCTGGCCGACGTCGGCGCCGACCCGCTCGCAGAGGGCGGCGATCTCGTTGATGTAGCTGAGCTTGATGGCGAGGAAGGCATTGGCGACGTACTTGATCATCTCCGCGCTGGTGGGGTCGGTCACGACCAGCGGCGGGGCCTGGTATGCGGCCGGCCGCGGGATTTCCGGCGGCGGCGTGAAGCTCTGATCGAGCAGGGGTTGGTAGAGCTGCTGCATGATGGCCCGGGTGGCGGCGTCTTCGGCGCCGACCACGATGCGGTCGGGGTAGAAGGTGTCGTGCAGCGCGGTGCCCTCGCGGAGGAATTCCGGGTTGGAGGCGATGTGCAGGTCGGGTGTCATGCCGCGCTCGCGCAGGGTGCGCTCGACCACGTGGCGCACCCGGCGACCGGTGCCGATGGGTACGGTGGATTTCACCACCAGGGTGGGCATGCAATCGGGTGAAAGCGCGGCGGCGACTTCGCGGGCGGCGTCCTCGACGAAGCCGATGTGGGCTTCGCCGTGTTGACCCGCCGGGGTGCCGACGGCGATGAACACCAGGTCGGCGTCGGCGACCGGGGCGGTGTCGGTGCTGAAGGCGAGCCGGGGCCGGCATTGGTCGAGCAGGGCTTCGAGGCCGGGTTCGTGGATGGGGCTGCGGCCCTGTTCGAGGATGGCGATGCGGTCGCGGTCCTTGTCGATGATGCGGACGTCGTGGCCCAGCCAGGCGAAGGCGGCGGCGGTGTTGAGGCCGACGTAGCCGGCGCCGAGGATGGCGATTTTCATTGGCGGTCGGTTGCCGCCGTGGGGAGATGCCGGGCGTGGTCGGTGCGGGTTGCGTGCATCGGGTGGCTCCTGGTGCCCGGTGGTTCGTCCTGTTTTTGCCGGTCTTTGCCGGATGCGCCTTCGGCTTATCCGGCCTACGGGTCCGGCCTACGGGGTGCGGCGGCTGCGTGGATGGTACACAGGAATCGGCGTGCCGGTCACCGGGAAATTGCCGGCGTTGTGGCGGATTCGCCATTTCGGCGGCCGCGGGTTGCGGGTCGTCGTCGTAGGCGTGGGGGATTCCGTCGGATGCGCCGCTGCGCGGCTTGTCCGACCTACGGGCTTGTCCGACCTGCGGGGTACGGGCCCATTGGTAGGGTGGATAAGTCCAGCGCATCTGTCATTCCGGGCTGGGTTGGTAGTTTTCGGCGCGCCCCGCTAATGTAGGGCTGCGGTAGGAGTTTTCCGGGGTGGGCGCGGGAGCGCGGTGCGGTGGTTGCGGGTGACCGGGGCCGAAAGACAGGAGATTGCCATGCGTTTGACCGTCGAACAGCGGCGCGCAATCGTCGAGGAGACCGCGCGCTGCTTTGGGCCCGACGCCCGCGTGCGCCTGTTCGGCTCGCGCGCGAACGATGAGGTGCGCGGGGGGGATATCGATCTGCACGTCGAAGCGGAGGGCACTCCCGGCGACCTGCTCGATCGGGAGCTGAAGCTCTATGCCCGCCTGATCCGTCGGCTCGGTGAGCGCCGCATCGATATCGTGGTGCAACGGCGCGGCGCTGCGCCGCGCGCGATCGACGAACAGGCCCGGCACGGGGGGGTGGTGCTGTGAGCGACGGGGTATCGGCGCGGGACCGGCTGGTACACGAATATATCGAGCGGCCGGAAGATCTTGCGGTGGCCTTGGAGAGGGCGAGCCGGTTTGCGGATGTCATGCACGATGATTATGTCCGAATGCGGGACTATGCCCGCGAACATCTGGGGGTGGAGGCGTAGGGGGATAAGCGCAGCGCATCCACCATTGCCCCCGGGCGCGGGGGGTTTCGCCGGATGCGCCGCTGCGCGGCTTATCCGGCCTACGGGGCTTGTCCGGCTGCGGGGCGTGGGCGTCGCTTTTGTAGGGTGGATAAGCCG
>OJBP01000815.1_pt1 | contig 12988 bp, 16 predicted proteins | sample 1590691 | NCBI WGS metagenome assembly OJBP01 (sample SAMN05416848, study PRJEB24817) | seawater metagenome | isolation source: Sea water | place: Canada:Atlantic | collected 2013-07 | reverse complement strand
ATAAATAAACTACTTTTAATAAGTAGTCTAAAGATGCCCATACTGGGCACACACAACGTGTATAATTAATTGCTTTGGTCGTTGCTTATTTGGAAAATTCCTTCGGAATTTTCTCGCGTTCGTTTTTGTTTACTAAATTAGTTGCTTAAACACGCAACTAACCATACACAAAACCGTGGACGGCTGATTGCCAAAGGACATAATTTTCATCTCAAGATAAGCCACATCCAAGGCAGTAGCATAGTTGCAAATTCCCGCCGTCGTATGGCTCCGCTTCAAAATCAGAACACCTCAAAAGTCGTTGAAATATCGAAGAGTTGGGTATAGATCGAGTTAAAGTAAATCCGCTAGGATTTTAAAGCTCTTGATGTCTTTCTATTGAATATCGGTTATGGCATAACTAAGCGGTTCTTTAATGCCCTCCTCTCGCTATGCTCGTCGGAGGCAGGGCTCAAAAACGTCTTTAGTTACACATCATAATTATAGAAAGCTCGAAACGTTGTTGCGCCTATGCATTCCTCTCGCTCGTACCTCACTCGTCGGATGCAAGAACTACAGCATAAAGCGAATGTTGTGCCTTATTATAAATCTCATCCAGCATCATTCTCTCAGTCGCTAACTCCTTCGTCGATGATGAAAGAGGCAGGTTTGAAAGCTCTATGCGCGGCGACAGAACCACAAATAACTGTATATTTAGACAATCAATTAATAAACAAATAAATACAGGCTATCCAGCAAAATGCCGCACTCGCTTTATGCAGTGGCCTGTTATGTGCAATATGATGAAACGAACTCTAAACACACTTCTAATATTAATTGCAACTTTGAGCTATTCTCAAAATAACTCAGAATCTAACGTGTTTAGAAAAATCATTGACTATGAAATTAGAAAAGGTGGACGAGCTATGTATGTCCAATGTGAAAAACAAAAAACCTCTTTTAACGCAAAAGATTTTAAAGTAGAAACTAGACTTAATATTCCCGAAAACGTTTTAAAAGAAATTGAACTAAACGAATCAAAAAGTAGAATTGGGATTTGGAATTCGGAATTGATAAACGAACTAAATTACAACGAGGATTTTATAAGAAATAAAGAATGTTTGACTAAAAAGGATACTGAACAACTATTCAAAAAGACAAAGAAAAGACAACGTATTATCTCGATAAGCGAACCTATTTTTGATAATAATTACGAAAATTGTGTTATTTCTGTATCCTATCTTAAGTTTACTGGAAGTTCATATGGAAAGAAGTATTTTCTAAAAAAAGTTTACGGAATCTGGACTGTCATAGTCGAATATGCAATCTGGATGACTTGAAAAAACACTCTACACAACAAAGAACTGAGTTTAAAAAAAAAAAACAAGACACTTCGGCTTAGATCAGCGCAAGCTTTCAAGCCAATTTTGATTGTAGTAAGCCCTTTCTGATTTTAAGATGATAAGGGTTTATTTTAAATGCTTATTTAACTCTTTTAAGAGCACTGCTTCTGCTCTTCCCTATTACTCATTACGCTTTCGCGAAAGCGTAGTTGAAAAGCTAAATTGAAACCGCTACATACGGCGCACAACTCTAAAATTCATTGTATATTTAGATCAAACAATCAATGCCGCAAACTAATACAAACAGCAATTCCGATAGCTATTGGGAGCTGCGTTCGGTTTATGCAGTGGCCTGTTGTAATACATATGAAAAAAACTATACTTCAAATATTAATTGGACTTACAATACTTTCTTGTTCGTCAACTAAAATTATTGATTCCGTAAACGAGAAACCAATAACTTATGATTATGCTGATAAAATAGATTCTGAAAAATTGAATTTTATCAAAACAAATTACGTTTGGAACAACGAAAAAATATTAATATTAAATTACAGACAACCAATTAATAGTTGTCATTTTGACAATAACAAAATTACATCTGAAAGCAAAAAGTGGCAAAAAGAATTTTATTCTAAAATAAATACAGATGATTGTTTAAATATTGAAGTTCTTGCTAATGGAGAACGCGTCAAAGAAAAATTAGACAATATCAAGTATTTTGACGACAAAAATGATTTTCTTTTAACAAACTTCTTTGGTAGAAAAAAATCCTGTTTTGGAGTATTGGTAATAAACAATGAAGGCTATTACATCCAATATAATGGGCATTACTCCGAGAAACAAGTTGCAAAATATATAGAGAATCTGAAAAATAAATACGTGTTACAACATAGAACTCAATGAAAAAAAAGCCACTTCGGCTTAGATCAGCTCTAGCTTTTAAATCAATTATGATCGTAGTAAGCCCATTCTAATCATATAATAGCAAAGGCTTTTTTTGAAAACTTATTTAACTCTTTTAAGAGTACTCTACCTACTCTTCCATCTTACTCATAACGTTTTCGCGAAAGCATACTTACTCCAATCAACTTTGAATCCATTGAGCACAGCGCACAACTCCAAAATTCATTGTATATTTAGATCTTACAAACAAAACCGTACATTAAAGCAAAACAGCAAAGTACAGCTCTCATTTTATGCGGTGTTCTGGTGACAATGATATGACTAAACAGCACGTAAAGACGAACAAATTGAACAAAACTGAAATTTTGACTAATCTATGGTGGACTGCATTCGGAATGATAGGCGGAATAACTTATTATTCAAAATCGGAATATTTAATTTGCGGAATAACGTCATTAATGGCGATTTTATATGCTTTTAAATTAATTAAATCATTAACAGGAAAATGAAAAAAATAAATTTTGAAAATTTATCTTGGAATTGGACTAGAATTGCTCTTTTAATATTAGCATCGTTATGTTTATCAGTAGGTTTCGGACTACTTTTAAACTATAAAAATGGACTGATTGCAAGTTTAGGGTTTGTGATCTTGATTATTATGCTCAGCAAAAGATTTTGGTATAAAAATTATGTAGAGTATAATAAATTAGGAATTGTGATTAAGCTTAATTTGATAACTGATAGAACGATTAAATTTAATGAAATTGACAAGATAAATATCAATGATAATAAGTTAATAGTAAAATTAAACAGTGAACGAAAATTTGAATTTCAAATAAAGGATATAGATAGTTCTGATATAAATAAGCTTCTTAGAATATTAGTTGAAAACTCAAAATCCATTTTCACTGATAACAGAACTGAAAAATTATTATTGCCAATCGATTAGACGGCTCTGCTAGCAACTAACAGAGTACGCCTATCACTTCACCGTATCCATTAGGCAAGCTCAGGACAAGCTATACGGATCTGTTGGTATTAATTGAGGGTAACCACCTCAAAACAATTATAATATGGAACAAAGTGCTCAAAAAAAGAAATGGATTTTTTTCGTAAGCATTGGAATTGGAATTTTTATGTTTTTAATGATAAAAGACTATCTATGGTCTATGATTTTTGAATAACAGCAAAGGCGGAAAAAGATAAGGCCAAAACCAAAGAATCTATTCTTCATCTTACAATAAACCATATCCAAGTTAGCTACATCATTAGACTACATTAATGAGATAACTTACCACATTAATTCATTTTAGGGCACTAGCAACATGTTTATAGATCAAGAGGAAAAGTTTAAAGAAGTACTATCTCAGATAGAAGGGCGTGTTAATGAACAGAATTTCTTTAATAAGTTCTTAGAATTGTATCTCGAAGTTTGGAAAAAACATAAGATTACTTTCTCAAAATTCAATAAAAGTAAACAGGCTAGGCAATCAATTCCGTTACCAAAACCTGAGGTTTCCTTGCGCAAGGAAATCAGGAAATGGTTGCAAAAACAATGATTTCCAATTCGCTATTTTGAAAAAATAGCAATACCATCACCCATTCATATTTTCGCGAAAGCGTAACTACCCTACTCCGTATAAGAAGAAGAAGCGGCTGGCTCTTTTTCTTGATTAGAATACTAATCAGCTTTAGATAGTGAGGTTCTTTTTACAAGTTTCTCTACGGTGAGTCCTTGTACTAAAATGGAAAATACCACAATGATGTAAGTCATCACGAGAAACATATCTCTATGCATATCTTCAGATAGACTGAGTGCAAGCGCTATGGAAATTCCACCACGTAGTCCGCCCCAGGTCATTATGAGGTTTGTTTTTAGCACAAAATCGAGCTTATCCTTAAAGACTCTTATAGGTAACCACAGTGATATATACCTGCTTATGAGTACGAGAGGTATGGCGATTACTCCGGCAAGTAAATAACTATTTTGATAGGTGAGAATGAGCATTTCCATCCCTATAAGTACAAATAAAATAGCGTTAAGCAAGATGTCTATGAGCTCCCAGAATTTATCTACATAATGTTCTGTCGTCTCAGACATTGCGGCTGTGCGCACTCTATCATTCCCTATTAATAATCCGGCAACTACCATCGCTAGTGGAGCAGAAAGGTGCAGCTGTGTAGCCAGCACTGTACCCACCATCACAGCAGCAAGTGTGATAATTACTTCTGTACTAAAATCATCTATAGATTTCATCATTTTATACGTGATCCACCCTATAATCATCCCTAGCAATATTCCTCCTAGTACTTCTTGACCAAACAACGTCAAGATATCTACCGGTGTCACAGGGCTATCTTTTGCACTTGCAATCCCAAAGATGGTCAAAAACACCACTACTCCTACCCCATCGTTAAAGAGAGATTCTCCTACAATTTTGGTTTCTAATTTTTTAGGCACTTTTGCTTTTTTAAGAATCCCAAGTACGGCAATAGGATCTGTGGGCGAGATAAGAGACCCAAAAAGTAGACAGTAAATAAAGTCTACCTCCATACCTAGTAGCTGTAGCACGTAGAAAACGAAGCTACCTACCAGAAATGTGGAGACAAGTACCCCTAAGGTTGCAAAGGCGAGTATGGGCCAGCGTTGCACTTTAAGCTGTTCAAAATTAGTGTGTAACGCTCCTGCAAATAGCAGGAAACTAAGCATATAGTCCATAAGGACTTTCTCAAAGTCTATCTCCTTAATGAGTTGTATTTCGGCTTTGAGTAGAGTATCATCAAAATAGCTTAAAGCGAAAACAGCTAGGGTGTACACGATGGTGATGAGCATAAGTCCTATGGTAGTAGGCAACTTAAGAAATCTCGCATTTATGAACCCAAATATGGCTGCAAGAAATATCAAAGCTGCTATAATAATGTAATAATCCATAGTATCTATTCTTAAATCGCAAGTCTTCTATCACAACAGATAGTCGAACTGCTTTTTTGTACAAAATTTAAAGGTGTAGTACCTGCTGGCACATTAGAACGGTAAAAATAAGACATCTACTGCTGCTATAAATGTTTGTTATGTTTTCTCTACATAAGTATGGAGAACAATGTTCTAATTGTATTAAACATCCTCAAGTTATTCCCTGAATACTAGCTAGTAACATAAAAAATCCTTGTATATTTAAGACTATTATATCATGGTTGTGTAAGACGACTATTTATTACTAGTATCAAAAATCTATCACTACATTTTACCATCATTTTATATGAAGAAGCTTTTATTACTATTGTCTCTTTGTGGCATACTCGCTAGCTGTGCTAAGCATCAAGCACCTATTAATGATGTGATCCCAGAACATGATAGTCTTACAATAACTTCAACATTAGTACATGAGGATCGAGTAATTAATGTTTGGACTCCGCCATCATACGCCACGTCCAGCGATAGTTTCCCAGTGCTTTATATGGCAGATGGAGGGATTAAAGAAGATTTTCCGCACATTGCAAATACGCTGGCCCAGCTTATTGTAGAACGTAAAATACCTCCTTATATACTCGTGGGGATTGAGAACACAGACCGACGTAGAGATTTATCTGGCAGCTCTCAAGTAGCTGCAGATGAAGAATACTGTCCTCTTACAAATGGCGCAAAAAACTTTAGAGCTTTCATTGCAGAAGAACTAATCCCAAATATAGACAGCACCTATAGGACTCGAGAACAAAAAGCTATTATAGGAGAGTCACTTTCTGGTCTGTTTGTGATAGAGACTTTTTTCTTGCAGCAATCACTTTTTGATACCTACATCGCAATGGATCCTTCCTTGTGGTGGAATGATCAATATCTTGTAAAAAACACTGCCGCGTTCCTAGAAAATGCTCCACAAAAGCAAACTAAACTCTGGTTTGCTGGTTCTAGTGCTCAAGATATCTCAATAGCGACTAACGAGCTTGCAGATATTTTGAAAACTATAAAACACCCTACACTTATGTGGACTTATAGCGATGAACCTAACGAGCAGCACAATACCATCTTTAGAGCCACCAAAGAGAAAGCATTGATATGGGCGCTCAATAAATAGAAAATTATATTCAAATTTTCTCTATGCGGCACCTCATCTTCATACTTTGTATATGCTTCAGTACAACTACTAGCGCAAGTAATACACTGCCTGAAATTAAAGACCCCACAATAAACATCTTATTTATAGGCAATAGTCTGACCTACACTAATGATTTGCCAAAGCTTGTAAAAGCACATGCAAAAACCAAGGGTGTAAAGACTAAGACACACATGGTTGCATTACCTAATTATGCGCTGGAAGATCACTGGAATGATGGCAACATACAGCAGCTCATCGCCACTGGCAAGTATGACTATGTCATCATTCAGCAAGGACCGTCTTCACAACAAGAAGGTCGCGACATGCTTATTACTTATGGTAAAAAATTTGCCACTCTCTGCAGTAACTACGATGCCAAACTTGCTTACTTTATGGTATGGCCCTCATTACAGTATCACTACACCCAAGATGCTGTCATACAGAATTATCATGATGCCGCAACTATCAACAACGCCATCATACTTCCTGTAGGTATGACTTGGAAAGAGTATCACAACTCCAACAATAGTAATGATTACTATGGTCCTGATGGTTTTCATCCCTCGCTTAAAGGGAGTAAAGCCGCTGCGGCTACTATTGTCTCTCATTTATTTTAGTCTTAAAACACAACATTGCTGTTTTAAAATTTATGCCAACTCTTGTTAGTTATGATTGATTTTAAGTACGCTTTCACGAAAGCATAACAACATCACCCATGGTGCTTTTCTAATCACATACTGTTCATTCAAAAGCGCTACTTTCTCCTAAACGCCCATTTATGATGAATGGCAACTCTTAAAATCACTCACAAAGTTTTATTAATTAAACTTCAGTATTAAAAACTGAATTACATTTGCGGCGTGAAAACAACTCTTAGACATATAAGTGTATTTATTCTAGTAGCCCTTTGCAGTATTGCAATGAGTGCTATGGATACATCATTTGTTAATCTAAGTGATAATACTACTACTTCTTCGTCTACAGAAAAAGTAACTGCTGCTGTTTCGGCAATTATTGTTGGAGAGTTACCGCAGTCTGAAGTTGTGATAGAGGCTCCTAGTACTATTAGTGTTCCTAGTCTCAAGAACTTCGTTTCTAGCTGTGGAACTTTATCACGTACTACAGATGTACTCGCTAGTAGTACGTATACTCAGTACATAAAGACCTCGATCAATGTTTTAATACATCATCGTAAGGCAGATCACATCTTTCCTTTTCATTATTTCTGGTAATTTTTTTTGTATTGCTTCCAGGCGCTAGTAATTGCTTCTGGAAAACATTTAAGGCATTGCAATAATTGCAATGTCCAGTATATCAATATCAAAAAAAACAATATCATGGATTTAGGAAGTATTACCGTAGGAACAATCATTGTAGCAATTTGCATCGTGCCATTTGTTATTATGGCCATCAATAAAAAGAAGAAAGAAAATAAGATGCTAGAAGCGCTTAACCGTATCGCAACTGCTCAAAATCACACTATAAGTGATTACGAGTTTTGTGGAGATTTTGTGATAGGAAGAGATAAAGAATTAAATGCCATTTTCTTTTACAAGGAGAGTAATGGACAAGCACAATCATCCTCTGTAGATTTATCCACTATTAAGAACTGCCAGACAGTGAAAGCGCATAGAAATGTAAAAAGTGGCGGTGAGCAACTTACCATCACTGAACGCGTAGCACTAGCTTTTACCCCATCTAATGCCACCGAACGAGAAGTAAGCTTCACATTATATGACGTAGATAATATGCAGCTTAACGGCGAACTACAACTTGCAGATAGTTGGAGTACACTCATTAATAAAAAGCTACAGATAGCGAGTTAAAGAAAGAAGCCCTATACAAATTATAGGGCTTCTTTTATATATTCCTTATTCCTTATCACAAGCTTGTATCTAATGGTATGCTGCTTGGGACTAGCGAGTAACACATAATTTAAATCAACCTAATGAACTGGATACTATTAGTTATTGCTGGGCTTTTTGAAGTTGCATTTGCTGCTTGCTTAGGTAAAGCAAAACAAGCGGAGGGAGCTGAGAGTACCTACTGGTACATTGGTTTTTTACTCTGCTTAACGGTAAGTATGCTCTTACTAGTAAAAGTAACTCGTGTATTACCTATAGGCACTGCATATGCAGTCTGGACAGGTATAGGAGCTGTAGGAACAGTCTTGTTAGGTATTTTTGTATTTAAAGAACCGGCTACCTTCTGGAGATTATTCTTTATCGCAACACTTATTGTCTCTATAGTAGGTTTGAAATTTGTATCGAATTAATAAAGTGGCTTAGAATTTAAAATTCGCATGTAATAATTCACAGCCAGCAATTTTTAAAAAGCAAAAGGTCTAGCATATGCTAGACCTTTGTGTTTGTATGTTTCTATGTATGACACTTAGATACTATTTGTAATTATAGTCTTCGTCTTTTCTTCTCTGCTTTAAGTAATTCAAGTTCGCGATTAGTTTGTCCTGCTACAGAGGTATTCTCTTCTGCTCGTCTCATTAAGTAAGGCATCACATCTTTCACTGGGCCAAATGGAAGGTATTTTGCCACATTGTAGCCTTCCTTAGCAAGGTTAAAGCTTATGTGGTCACTCATTCCGTAAAGCTGTCCAAACCATACTCTATTGTCCTCTTTTGCTATTCCCATTTCTCCCATGAGTTTTACAGCAAGTAAAGAGCTATCTTCATTATGAGTTCCTAGAAACAGTGAGATGTCATTTAAGTTTTCAATAATGTAACGCATGGTTGCATTAAAGTTTTCATCTGTTGCTTGTTTAGTAGCGCATATAGGAGTTGGGTATCCTTTTTCCTTTGCTCGTTTGTGCTCTTTCTCCATGTATGCCCCACGTACGACTTTTATACCTATTGTAAATCCGCGAGCTCGAGCTTCTAGGTGTAACTTCTTTAAGTAATCTAAGCGATCATGACGGTAGCATTGTAATGTGTTATACACAATAGGCTTTTCCTTATTGTATAGTGCCATCATTTCTGCCACTAGATCATCTGCAGCACCTTGCATCCATGATTCTTCTCCATCTATCAATACTTCTACGTCACGCTCATAAGCAATCTTGCATATTGCGTTTACACGCTCTTTAATACGCTCCCACTCTACTTGCTCTTTGGCATCTAGTTCTTCTCCTTCGGTAAGCTTTTGCCAGATAGCAAAACGGCCAACACCCGTTGGTTTAAAAACAACAATAGGCATCGCTTCTTTCTCATCTGCAAACTTCACTAAGCCTATCACCTTGTTCATGCACTCATCAAAAGATGCAGCTTCCTCTTTTCCTTCTACAGAGTAGTCTAGTACAGAGCACACATTTGCACTATACAGCTTATCTACAGAGGTCATACAGTCTTGCTCATTTACCCCACCACAAAAATGATCAAATACTGTAGAGCGTATAAGACCTTCTACTGGTAAGTTGGCACCAAGTGCAAAACGAGCAGCCGCTGTACCTATGCGCACAAGCGGTTCTTTAGAAATCATTTTAAATAAAAAGTAAGCGCGTTCTAGTTCGCTATCTGATTTAAGAGCAAATGCAGTTTCAGTATTTTCAAAAAGAGAGGTTTGCATATCAATATATTTGTTACACAAATATACACCCACTTTAAACTTTTTTTACTCAAAAGTGAGTAATTTGCAACCGTTAAAATTTCAAAAATAATGACTGCCATACAAGCCGCTTCTTACGACATCGTTTTTAATGAATCTGGATATGATGCCCTTAATGTATTACTACTACAGAGCAACTACAGCAAGATCTTCGTTATAGTAGATGAGCACACACACGAGCATTGTCTTGCACCGTTTTTAGGTAATCTCGCCACAGAGATTCCTATTGAGGTTATAGAGATTCCTCATGGAGAAATTAATAAGACTATAGAAACCTGTACTGGTGTATGGGATGCACTTGCAAATCTAGATGCAGACAGAAAAGGGCTTATTATTAATGTAGGTGGTGGGGTTGTAACAGACCTTGGTGGTTTTGTAGCAAGCACTTTTAAGCGTGGTATGGATTTTATAAACGTTCCTACCTCTTTACTCTCAATGGTAGATGCTAGTGTAGGTGGTAAAACTGGTGTAGACTTAGGTACATTGAAGAACTTAATCGGGGTAATTAACAATCCGCAGATGGTATTGATAGATGGTGGCTTTCTTGCAACCTTACCTCCAGAACAATTACGTTCTGGACTTGCAGAGATGTATAAACACGGTCTCGTGGCAGATAGAACGTATTGGGATAAGCTCAAAGATCTGAGCGCCATGACGACAGATGACTTGAGCCAACTCATCTACGAGAGCATCATCATTAAAAATGATATTGTTATAGAAGACCCACGGGAGCAAAATGTGCGTAAAGCGCTTAATTATGGGCACACGCTAGGTCACGCCATTGAGTCGTACTGTCTAGCATCTGAGGATAGAACAACCTTGCTACATGGGGAAGCCATTGCAATTGGGATGATTTTGGAAAGCTTCATTTCGGTGGCGCTTTCTGGTTTATCACAAGACGAACTAGATGAGATTACTGCAACCTTTAATGATATGTATGATGCGGTAGCTTTCGCGAAAGCGGATATAACCTCCATCATCGAGTACTTAAAGTATGACAAGAAAAATGCCAATGGGCAAATAAACTTCGTACTTCTAGAAAGTATAGGAAAGCCAGTAATAGACAAGCAAGTCTCAAATGACCTTATCCACGCAGCATTTGATTATTACCAGGCTAGCACTATAGATTAAAGATAGCGCTCCTTAATAATTCTAATGTGGTGACGCTCGTGACCAGCTGTGATAAATGCAGCTGCGCGAGGACTCATCGGGCTTCCGCTTGCGGTACCTATGTTTGCAATAGTCTGCGCTGTCATAGACGCATATAATAATAAACTACACTGTCTAACAGAGATATACTCGGCAATAAGAGAATCTACAGTGCGACTGTTTGCATCACTAGATAGTACAAAATCATCTTGCTCAAAACCTTGTAAAGGCGTGCTATCCAGCCTCGAGAAACGTAATGCGCGATAGCTAAAGATGCGCTCTGTGTCTATAAGATGCAGTAATACCTCCTTAGGGGTCCACTTACCTTCTTCATAACGCAATAACAACTCACTTTCAGAAAGCGATGTAAAGAAGTCCTTAGTATCTTCCATTCCTTTCTCAAGAGCCTGAGCAATACCTAACGTGCCAGGCACTTGATCTATATACTGTTTGTAATACTCATTATATTCTCCCTCTTTAACTGCGCTAGTGGTTATCATCATGTTTATTTTTAAAATCTAAAAGTAACAAAAAACCCTTTCTCAACAGAGAAAGGGTTTTAGTAAAATGAAGTCTTATTGTAATTACACTAGATCTTGAAAGATAGAGTGCATTAATCGTTTTTTATCATTGATGCTCTCTTCTAGAGAGATCATCGTTTCTGTACGGTACACTCCGTCAATATCATCTAGCAAGAAAATTACGTTCTTTGCATGATTCGTATCTCTTGCACGTATCTTACAGAAGATATTAAACTTTCCTGTAGTTACGTGAGCCACAGTTACAAATGGAATCTGGGCGATACGCTCAAGTACAAATGTAGTTTGTGATGTCTTATTAATATACACTCCTACGTAAGCAATAAAAGAATATCCTAACTTTCCGTAATCAAGTGTTAATGAAGAACCTGTGATGATTCCCGCCTCTTCCATTTTCTTAACACGTACGTGAACTGTACCTGCCGAAATAAGAAGTTTTTTTGCTATATCTGTAAAAGGAGTTCTCGTATTTTCGATAAGCATATCGAGAATTTGGTGATCTACCTCGTCTAATTTAAATTTTGCCATGCAACTGTGTCTTTTGAGTATAATGCAAAAATAATAGAATAATACTGATTATTCTGTAATATTTTAATCTATTTAACGATAACGTTGTCGCAGCCATTTTACCCATAAAAACGGGCACTAAATCGATAATTATTAAGGAAGTTTAAACGCAGATGCATTATCCAGTAAAGCATGAGCAAACTTACCGCTACTCAACGCTGGCTCAAGGGCTGTTGGTTCAAAAACAATCTCCCCATCCTCTACTCGCTCTACATAATATATCCCACGCTTGCTGTCCTCATCCTTTATATGCACGTCACAATAACATGCACTATGCTCAGGAATATCTTTATAAGCACTTATATCATACTCTAGTGTCTCACTACAAGCTTCAATCGCATATAACATTGCAGCAAATACGTAAGCTCGAGTTTTCTCTCTAGCATAATCATCTGGATAGTGACCAGCTTCAAATAACACAGTGGGCACTCCAGCTTCTTGAAAAGCATCACCCACACAATTATTATTAAACGCATCATTATACAACCCTATATTTCCATCAAGATCTTCTTTGAGATTTTTAAAAATATGAGCAATGATACTTGCAGACCGCTTTCGCGAAAATGTGAAACTCCTCTCCACATCTGCCGAAGGTGCAAGGAAGGAAAGTATAGATGGTTTACCTGTTTCTTCAAAACCATAGATGGTTCTTTGCCCATGTAAATTGAAACAATAATCAGGTTTAAAAGCATCAAAAACACCACGCAAAATTTTTGATTCTGGCTGACTCAAATCTTGTGCATCGCGATTGAGATCTACCTCATTCTGTCTCTTATACACATCTGACGCTGCCG
>OJBP01000810.1_pt1 | contig 13016 bp, 10 predicted proteins | sample 1590691 | NCBI WGS metagenome assembly OJBP01 (sample SAMN05416848, study PRJEB24817) | seawater metagenome | isolation source: Sea water | place: Canada:Atlantic | collected 2013-07 | reverse complement strand
GTAATTTTCATGGATGTGGATCATTTCAAGCAGTACAACGATAGCTACGGGCACGTAGAAGGGGATGCGGCCCTGCAGGCAGTGGCCGAGGCTCTGCGTCCGGTTATTCGTGATACCGATGTGTTGGCGCGTTACGGTGGCGAAGAGTTTGTTGCCTTGCTGCCCACCGCTAATTCGCAAGATGCTGAAAGGGTGGCAGAACGTTGTCGCCGTGCCGTGGCGGAGATTTCTTCGCTCAGCAGGCCGGTGAGCCTGAGTGTGGGTGTGGCCACGCTCAGGTTCGGTGATGAAGCTGATGAAACGAAGAGCCCCGAATCGCTACTAAGCGCGGCGGATCGAGCGCTTTATGTAGCGAAGGGGGCCGGCCGCAACCGCGTTCATACCGCGCAGCTCTAATGTTTGAAGCCCGTCTTTTATTGTCGGTGGCGGTGCGGACATCGCAACGTCATGGTGCTTCTCTTGCGGAAGAGGTGAATGGGTTTCTATGAATGACGCTGCGCTCAGAGTATGAGTGCGGCGTCATTGGATCAACGCGAAACAAGCGTTAATCGCGTTGTCGCTTGTTGTTATCCTATGCAGGCTGTTTTGCCCTGCTTCTCCTGAGATTCGATCCATCCCAGAATGCGCCCGCCTAATGGTCGTTGGGTTGCTTCGGCTGCCAGAGCCACCGCTTCGCGCAAGCCCTGCACATCAATGCCGGTTTTCAGCCCGGCGCTTTCCAGCAAGTACACCAGATCTTCCGTGGCCATGTTACCGGTAGCGCCGGGTGCAAATGGGCAGCCGCCCAGCCCGCCGATGGAAGCGTCAAACCGCCTTACCCCTAGGTCTGCCGCTGCCCAAGCCATGGCGGCGGCTAGCCCGCGAGTGTCGTGCAGGTGGACATAGAATTTTTCGGCGCCGAACTCTTGAATCAAAGGCGCCATGATGTCTTTCATCTGTTGTGGGTTGCCCGCACCAATGGTATCGGCAATGGCCACCTCGTCGGAACCGGCAGCAAACATGCGCTCGCTGAGTTTCTGGGGCAGGGTTACTGGCACTGGGCCGTCGTAGGGGCAGGCAAAGGCGCCGGAAATATAGGTCCGGGTGGCGATGCCGTCGGCTTTGGCGGCGGCAATAATCGCTTCACAGCTTTGCGCTGCCTGCTCTAGGCTCATGCGTAGGTTGCGTTCGTTGAAGGAGTCGGTAGTGGATAGCACGAGCCCCACGGTGGGGTAACCCGCATCGCGGGCCAGCTGATAACCTTTTAAGTTGGGTATCAGGGCGGTGTAATGTAGATCGTTACCTTGTGGCAGCAGCGGAGTTAACGCAGCGGCGTCGGCCATCTGTGGGATTGCCTTGGGGCTGACAAAGCTGACCGGTTCCAAATAGCGCATGCCCGCATCGACCAGTAACTGGGCCAGTTTTGCCTTGGTGGCGGTGTCTACGGTTACAGGTTGATTTTGTAGGCCGTCGCGCAGCCCCACCTCGTTGATGATTGCCTGGTCTGTCATGGTAAATACCGTCGTGCCGAAAGGGGGCTGCAAGTGTGCCATCAGCGTTGCGGATGTGCACCTCAGGGAGCGAGTAGAACAAACGGCCAGTCGAGCGTGTCTTTTCCACGCGCGTTGTCCGACAGTCATACTAGCGACATGGTATCTTCGGTCACGCTGCCCTAGCGTTGGCACAATAACAACGGAGCAATGAAGAGATGGATCTGATCATTTTTCTGCTGTCGCTGCTAGTGATGAGCACGGTTACCCTGACACTGGCGTTTTATCTGTGCTGGTACTACGACCGATGCAGCTTTCCCGAGCAATCTGAGCTGCCCGGTGAACCCCCTTTACGGCTGTTGCCGACGCTACTTGGCATGGCCAAGGAGGCCGCCGCCCTGACAGTGCTAGTGCTTAGTTATCCGTTGCGCCTGATCCACGATTCTTCACCGGTACGTAGCCGCCATCACGGCGAGCCCCCGGTGATTCTGGTCCACGGTTACGGCGGCAACAGTGCCAACTTTTTATTTATGCAGTGGCGCCTGAAATGGCGCGGCTGGTCCAATGTGTATTCGGTGAGTTATACCCCGCCGCATATCAATGCCCGCAAACTATCCCAGCAGGTGGTTGATCATGTAGAGCGTATCCTGGCGACCACAGGCGCGGAAAAAGCCCACTTGGTTTGCCACTCCATGGGCGGCCCGTTAACCCGCTATGCGCTCAAGAATTTAGGGCTGGCTGGCAAGGTAGACCGGGTGATTACCTTGGGTAGCCCGCATTATGGAACGCGAGTTGCCGGCCTGTTTCCGCCATTGGGGGCTGCCGCCCAACTGCGCTACCAGAGCCCTTTTATCCGAGAGCTGGCCACCGAGGCAACCTGCCCAGGGGGCGCGCGGTACTTCTCCATCTTCTCCAACATGGATAATTTTGTGCTGCCGGTGTCCGCGGCGGTATTGCACGGTGCGGAAGACAATATCCATGTTCCTTATCTGGGGCACTGCTCGCTGCTCTACAGTAGCCGGGTTATGGATCAAGTGGAGCGTTGTCTTTTGGCCCCGCCCAAGGCGGCGGAGTAAATATTGATCTGCAACATGGTTGCCTTTCCTCTCTTCGCGGATCATGGTGAATATAAAAATGAGAGAGGGAGTTTGATCATGAGTGAATATGGCGCAACGGTGGCTTGGCATCTGCAGCGTGGTACCAGCTTTGATTATGAACACTTCAACCGGGATCACGAATGGACCTTCGCTGGTGGTGAAGTGGTATCCGCTTCCGGGTCTCCGGAATTCTACGGCTGTGCCAATCGGGTCAATCCAGATGAAGCGGTCATTGCTGCCACCGCCAGCTGTCACATGCTTACCTTTCTGTCCATTGCCGCCAAGCGTGGCCTCACCGTGCTCAGCTATATCGATCAGCCGTTGGGAACGGTGGACAAGAATGAGGAAGGCCGCATGGCGATCACCCGAATCGTGCTGCGGCCTCGGGTGGTTTTCGATGGCCAAGAGCCTGATGGCCCCGCCTTGGAAAAGCTCCACGAGAGCGCCCATCGTAACTGCTTTGTGGCTAACTCATTGCGTGCGGATGTACGCATAGAACCGGTTTAGCCTGCCCAATTAAGCAAAGCCTGAAAGGCTCTGTAGAAGCGCCCTCCTGAGCACGATTTGAAGTGCCAATGCCAGCAGCCAAACCTGCCTTTGGGGCTTTCTGGCTCAGGTGGGCGCTGTGCTGGCCGCATGGGCTATAGAGTGCGAGCCCGCCAGAAAGGCGTTTTTCGCCGTTTTCCCCGTTCTTTTTTCCTTCAGCTCGCGATCACGCCTGATCATGTAGAATAACCACACCGCACAATCGCCCCCCCGTGGGCTAACTAAAAATTGATGCCGGTGCGGTTGTGAATAGACCCCAAAACAGGTTTCCAAGGACTAGCCAACATGCTTGATAAGAACGAAATCGAACTGTTTCGCGATAATGTAAAAAAATTCCTCGAAAACGAAGTGGCCCCCCATTACAACCAGTGGGAAAAAGCTGAGATATTCCCACGTGAACTGTGGAATAAAATGGGCGAAAACGGCTTGTTGTGTGTGGACGTACCAGAGGAATACGGCGGCTTTGGCGCCAACTTCCGCCTGTCAGCGGTGATCGTAGAGGAAGCCTCTCGCGCTGGTTTCAGTTCCCTGGCCTCCAACATTTCTGTGCATTCCGACATCGTCGCTCCCTACATTCTGCACCTGGGCAATGAAGAGCAGAAAAAAACCTGGTTGCCGAAAATGGTTACTGGTGAAGCCGTGGGGGCCATCGGCATGACCGAGCCTGGCGCTGGTTCCGACCTGCAAGGCTTGAAAGCCCGTGCCGACAAGGATGGTGATGGCTATAGCATCAATGGCCAAAAAACCTTTATCACCAATGGTCAGCATTGCGACGTGATCGTGCTGGCCACCAAGACCGACCCCAACGCTGGCTCCAAAGGCATGACGTTGTTCACCGTGGATTGCACGCTGGACGGCTTTGCCCGTGGCCGCAACCTGGAGAAAATGGGCCTCCACGCGGCGGACACCTCTGAGCTATTTTTCGAAAACGTAAAAGTTGGCGCCGAGCAGATACTGGGTGGTGAAGGCAAAGGCTTCGCCAACCTGATGAACGAGCTACCCCGCGAGCGTCTGATTTTGGCGCTGGGCGCTGTCGCTGCTTGTGAAGGCATGATCGAGCGTACCATCGAATACACCAAAGAGCGCATGGCGTTCGGCAAGCCTATTTCCAGCCTGCAGAATACCCGTTTCGTGCTGGCGGACTTACACGCCCAGGTGGTGATTAACCGTGCCTACTGCGAGCAGTGTATCGAGCAGTATGATCGCAGCGAACTCACCGCCACCAATGCTTCCATTGCCAAGCTCACCGCCACCGAGCTGCAAGGTGTGGTAGCCGACAAATGTCTGCAACTGTTCGGTGGCTACGGCTACATGCAGGAATACCCGATTTCCCGCGACTACGTAGACGCCCGTATCCAGCGTATCTATGGCGGCACCAGTGAAATCATGAAAGAAATCATCTCCCGGGATATCATCGGGCGGTAATTGTTTCTCTTCATGCTTTATAAAAAACGCGGCTTCGGCCGCGTTTTTTTATGGTGTCTTATATCTTATGTAGGAGCCCCTCTAAAGGGCCTAACCGGCGGTAGCTTTGTAGTATAGGGCTTACATAGAAATGCTTAGGGGGGGGTATAGAGCGGGTTTATTCAAAGGGTAAAGTTGGCGCAGGCACACCTGCGCCATAGAACACTTAGAACTTGTAGACGGCAGCCAATAGCAAAGCTTGGCTGGTCACATCGATATCAGCATCAATGCCGAAGGCTTCACCATTTTCTTTTTTCACCGCAGTCACGTTGGCGGTGCCAAGATCGGCGTAGCGGTATTCAGCGCGCACAGACAGGTTCTCAGATAGCGACTTTTCCAAACCGAGAGCCAGTGCCCAGCCAGTGATATTGTCATCGTCGCTGTCAGAGCGGGCCGGGGAGCCAGGGTTACAAACAGTGCCATCGGAGGGGCAGTCAGAGTTCACTTCTACCTCAGTGAGTGTGGCGCTCAGGGTGCTATAAGCGAGGGTGGAGGCATTGAGTAAATAACCACCTTTGATTCCCAGCAGGAAGGTCTGGTTTATTTCTACTTCAGCTTCGGTCTGATTGCCCGCTAACGGGTCGCCGGGAATGCTCTTTACGGAATCACTGGTATTGCTGCCTTGATAGGCAAGTTCAGCACCTACAATCCAGCGGTCATTGAGAGCCATGTTGTAGCTGGTAAACACGCCATAGGCGAAGGCTGAATCGTCTAACGATTCGGAATCATTTGCGCCAACGGCGAGGGAATTACCTGGGGTAGCTGGGGTGATAATGCTGTCGGTTTCCCAGTCCATGGAGGAATCTTCATAGCCTAGGTTTAGGCCGGCTTGAACCCCAGTAAAAGCGTTGTCAGCAAAAGAGAGTGCAGGCAGGGCCGCAGCTAACAAAGAAGAAGCAACAATCGTGGATTTCATTTTCATTTTGGTACCAAGTGATAAAAACGGAGGTATTGGGCGCGAGTGAGCGCCGCGAAAGGAAGGTAACACTATTGCGCACAGCTGTTATCACCCATTTGGGTGAATGGATTTACTTTGCGCTCAATTTAGCCCATGCATACCCCAGTGCTTCCGGCCTTGCTGCGCATAACCCGTTACCCTAAATGGGTGATGGCCTCCCGGTGAATATCAGGGAAGATGAGTAGGGATGTTCTGAAAGCGTTCCATCCATGAGGAAATCAAAAGGGCGGTGGCAAGCTGCCTTGAGCACCAGCTCACACCATTGCGATCAATGTGTCGTCTTCGCTGAGCAGTATGTCGCAGTAAGAGCATTGATCAATATTGCCCCGTTTGGGGTGGCTGACAAATGGAGTTTCCATGATCAAAAAAGTGTTATCTGTGTTTTTTTTCATTGCCGTGATGGTGCCGCAGTCGTATGCACAGCCTGCCGAAGATGTAGAGGCATGCGTGGAAAGTAAAAGAGAGCAGTATCCAGGCGATACCCTCAATAATATGCGGCAGCGCTGTTTCCCAATCGCAGCGACTTGCTGGGGGTGGGGCGCTGGCGAGAATGCGGTTTATGAATACTGCGGCGCCGACGCTCTTAGGGATCGCGGTGTGGATTCACTGGCCAAGGATCAAGACAGCAAAAGTGACTGGGAATAAGAAAGGCCCCCGGTTTTTCTTGTCTTGAGAACGTGTGAGCTGGCGGGTGTCTGGGCACCCGCTTCTTTATCGTCATATTTCCCGGTAAGAAAATGCGTAGGTGTTCGCGTGCTGGCGTGAAGCGTGTGGCATGTCAGCGTTTCTCAATGCGCCTCTTCCCAGTTATTCCCAGCCCCCGTATCCACAATCAACGGCACTTTCAATTCTGCCGCTGACTCCAAGAGTAAAAATAAAACCAGGGTCAGGTCTTGCATCGTGCATCAAGGTTATAGGATGACGTGCTTATAAGATCAGGATGACATGAGCCGTGCTGGATAAGCACTATCGTTGCTCCAACAGGGATGTTGGAGAAGGCCTCTGAGGTGGAGTGCGCTGGCGCGCTTTATCATGTTACAGCCCGGGGAAACCGGAGAGAGATGATCTTTGAGGATGACAGCGACAGGCTTGTTTTCCTTGAGGGGCTCTCAACGGTATGCCGGGAAGGCAACTGGTTATGTCATGCCTACTGCTTGATGGGGAACCATTACCACCTGTTGCTGGAAACCCCGGAAAGCAATCTTGGTAAGGGTATGCGTCAACTGAACGGCTGCTATTCGCAATCCTTCAACCGACGCCATGGCCGTTGCGGGCATGTCTTTCAGGGGCGATACAGCGCGGTACTGGTTGAGAAGCAGGCTTATCTGTTGGAGCTGGCCAGGTATATCGTCCTCAATCCTGTTCGGGCGCGCATGGTCCATACGGCGGAAGAATGGCCATGGAGCAGCTATCGGGGAACCATCGGTATTCAGGCTTTGCCGGAAGGCGTGAGCACAGACTGGATACTCGCCAGTTTCGGTGAGAGTCGGGGTGAAGCTGTCCAGGCTTACAAGCTGTTCGTTCAGGAAGGGCGGGATCAGCCAAGTCCCTGGGAAGATCTGAAAAATCAGGTCTACCTTGGCAGTGATGCTTTCGTAGAGCAGATGGTCTCCAGGCTGGATGGTCAGGAAAGGCTATCGGAGATACCTGCAATACAAAGGCGCCAGGTAGCGCCGCCTCTGGCGGATTTTGCGGAATCGGCTCCGGACCGCAATAGTGCGATCAGGGCGGCGTACGCCAGTGGAGCGTACAGCCTGAAAGAGATAGCGGATCACTTCGTACTGCACCGATCAAGCGTAAGCCGTATAGTGAGGAATGCACGATGCAAGACCTGACCCCGGTTCCGGGGTGAGATGCCCTCTTGACCTCGCGAAAAATGAATATATCGAAACCGGCTCCATCGTACCCAGACTGTATCTGGCATCCAGATTAATGATGGAGTTGGGTGACGAGTACGCATAGCAATGACTGCCTGCATGGCATGGCATCTTTGCTGTGCCCTTTTTCTTTTGAGCTAAATGTTTGCGTGTCCTCTATTTCACGGAAGCCATTTATACGATCACATCGGTCTATCGTGCTCCAAAGTTGATGCCAATGAATATCTCTGTCGATGGTGAGCAGTACCAGGTAGCTTTCAAGGAAAGAAGAACACCGGTGAGCGAGCTGGGGCGGTAGAGCTGTTGGGTGAAGGTCGGGGGAGCCGGGGTCCCGGCTCCTCCCTTTTGCTCCTCTCCAGGCAGGCTTACAGCATAGAAAAAGCCAGATACAGCATCAGCGCGACCTGGATAAGGAACAGGCTGGCGCGAATGAAGACCAGCGGGAAGCTGGTGCCGATCAGATGCACCAGGCTTTGGCCGATGCGCGCGGCGACAATGATCCCGGCGACGGCATTCACGGTAACACTCTGGTCGGTGGCTGCACCGATCAGCACCAGGGCGGCGAACAGCGGCAGGTTTTCCAGACAATTCAGGTGGGCCGCCTTGGCGCGAACCAGAAACTCGGGATCATCAACGGGCTTGCCCCGCTCCCAGTGATTGGCGGATTTCTTGCCGGTGAGTACCAGCGGCAGCCGGTAGGTGGCGTAACTGAGCGCCAGAATCAGCGTCCAGATGATATAGATGAGTAGTGCAGTCATTCCGGTCATGGGGCGGCCCTTTCATCGCAAAAGAAACCAGCATGGTGAGGGTCGGGGCAAGATCGCGTGAAGCCGGATGGTTGGCTGGTTTGCGGTAGTGTGTGGATGTCCCCTATTTAGCCTATTTAGGCCTCACCTCCATTCAGACCTGACCCCGGTTCCCGGTTCCGTTCTCCTAAGCTGTTGACCCAGCTTGGTTCGTATTTGATACTAAGCATGCTTTTACGTGAATAAAGCCTCTTGTAGGCTTAGTCGGGTGTTTAGCCAGACTCAATGTGATTGAGTGGTTTTATTCCGCAGATAACAGCTGCGGATCTCCGCTCGCAAGCTCGCTACGATCCACAGCTGTTATCTGCGGTCGGCTTAGGTAAAAGCAACTTTTCACTCGGTGGCTGAAATAAGCGGTCGCCAGCTAATCGGCATTAAATACTTCGAATAAAGCCAGATGCCCCCTCCGAAATCAGACCCTCGTGAAAAATTTATTCAAGGCTTGGAACTTGGTGAGTCCAGGGTGAGCTTTTGCGGAAATCCGATCGTACTGTTATGTGGTGGAAAGGTGTCTGAAAAAAGCCATCCAGACGACGAAGAGGTGGTCGCTTCGCTAAGGCAGAAATTGTCTAAGACTGAAACCGCCTTTGAATTTTTCCGTCCAGAAGAGATCACGGATTGGCATTCGGATGGTGTATATAAAAACCTAATTGACTTCGAGAAAGATCTGGCGGGGATATGCTCCTTGGTGCTTATTGTTCTTGAGAGCGCTGGCGCTATAGCTGAGCTGGGTGCTTTTTCTCAAATCGAAGATATGAAGCAAAAGATGATGGTTATATCTTCGAGTGAAATAAAGGAGAAAAACTCATTCATCGAGCTAGGGGTTCTTCGGCACCTTGTCGATGCAAACTCTGGAAGTGTAAGAAAATATCCTTGGGATATGTGTGAGGCAAGGGGTGTTTTTGTATCAGTGGAGGATGAGGTTGTTGACGATATTCTGAGTGATGTGAATGTCCAGCTAAAGGAAATCCCTAAATCCCCATCTTTTAAAGCGGTAAGTAATGACCATGTTATGGTATTAATCTATAGCTTGGTTAAGTCATTTGTTGCTCTAAAGCTGAATGAGATTGCTGCTTATTTGGGGTTTTTTTCTGTTCTTCTTACTGAAGATAATTTGAAAAGAAAGCTCTTTCTTATGGGGAGGTTTCGGCTGATAGGGAAGGACACTTATAGCGACTCAACCTATTACTATGTTATGTCAGAAGATTTTCACAGAATGGCGTTCCGGCACAAAAAAGGGGCTCCGGTTGATGATCTTAGGTTGAATGTGGACTGTTTGAAATTTTATAAGTCTGCTGGTGATCGTCATCGCCTTGGGTTGTTGAGAAAAATAAAATTCAAGGTTGATTCTGATGATTGATAAAAAAGAGCTTTATAATGATATATCTCAGGATCTTTTTCTTTCGGAGAAAAAGGTGGAGAGAGTGTTTATTAGATCCCCTCATACCTATAAAAGGTATTCGATACCAAAGAGAGGAGGGGGTAAGAGAGAAATTGCTCAGCCTGCCAGAGAGACTAAGTATATTCAGTCTTGGCTCATAGAAAATGTGTACTCAAAACTTCCTGTGCATGAAGCGGCAACAGCGTATAGGCAGGGGCGAGGGATAAAAGAAAATGTAGAAACGCATAAAGATAATAAATATTTTGCTAAATTTGATTTTGAAAATTTTTTCCCGTCAATAAAAGAGATTTGCGTACTCCGATTACTTGAAAGGCATTTTTCCGGTGATTACGAGGCCGAAAGTTTGGCTGTTATGGCCAGGGTTGCGTGTATTTTTCAGCCCTCAGTAAAAGAGCTTTGTCTAAGCATAGGAGCTCCGTCTTCGCCGATTATTTCTAATGCTGTAATGTATGACTTTGATATGGAGGTTTCTGAGTGGTCGGCTAGCAAGGGTTTGACCTATACTCGCTATGCGGACGATATGATATTTTCAACTAACACCAAAGATAATTGCAGAGAGATACAGAATAAAATTTTAGAGTCATCCGAAAGGATGGTTGGAGTAAACCTTTCTCTTAATACAAAGAAAACCACATTTCTTTCGAAAAAAAGTCAGCGTAGGGTTACTGGTTTGATTGTCAATAACGATGATCAGGTTTCTCTAGGTAGGGCCAAGAAAAGAGAAATTAAAGCACTGGTTCATCGTTTTGATATTGGTGCGCTCTCCGATGATGATCTCAACTATTTGCAAGGCTTATTAGGCTTTGCTAAACATGTCGAGCCAAGCTTTATAAGCAGCCTGTGCCGCAAATATGGGCCGGAAGTTATCTTTAAAGTTTTGAAGCACAGGAAGCAATAAATTTTTCTGTGAGGTAAAAAAGAGGCGCTCAATGCGCCTCATCCCAATTCTCCCCAACCCCCGCATCCACAATCAACGGCACCTTCAACGCCGCCGCTGACTCCATGCGGGTTTTCACTTCCTTGACCAGATCCTCCACCTGATCGTCCGCCACTTCAAACACCAGTTCATCATGCACCTGCATGATCATCTTGGCATCAAAGTCGGTGGTATCCAGCCAGTCGTGGACCTGGATCATGGCCATCTTGATGATGTCCGCGGCGGTGCCCTGCATGGGGGCGTTGATGGCGGCGCGTTCGGCGCCTTGGCGGCGTTGGCCGTTTTTGCTGTGGATTTCCGGCAGGTAGAGACGGCGACCGTAAACGGTTTCCACGTAGCCTTTGTCTATCGCTAACGCGCGGGTGTCTTCCATGTATTTTTTCACGCCGGGGTAACGCTCGAAATAGAGGTCGATGTATTCCTGGGCTTCCTTGCGCGGCAGGCCCAGTTGTTTGGCGAGGCCGAAGGCGCTCATGCCGTAGATAAGGCCGAAGTTGATGGCCTTGGCGTTGCGGCGATCGTTGTCGCTGACCTCGTCCAGGGTTTTTCCCCACACTTCGGCGGCGGTGGCGCGGTGAATATCCAGGCCCTGTTCGAAGGCATCCGTGAGGCCTTTGTCGCCACTCAGATGCGCCATGATGCGCAACTCGATTTGTGAGTAATCGCAGGCGACTATTTTCTTTCCTTTGGGGGCGAGGAAGGCTTGGCGAATCTTACGGCCTTCTTCGCTGCGCACCGGAATGTTTTGCAGGTTCGGGTCACTGGAAGACAAGCGCCCGGTGGCGGTCACCGCCTGGTGGTAGGAGGTGTGCACGCGGCCGGTGCGTTGGTTGATCAGTTCCGGCAGTTTGTCGGTGTAGGTGTTTTTCAGCTTGGCCACGCCGCGGTAATCCATGATCACCTGGGGCAGTGGGTAGTCATGGGCCAGCTCTTGTAGCACCGCTTCGGCGGTGGACGGCGCGCCTTTGGGGGTCTTCTTGATGACCGGGATTTCCAGCTTTTCGTAGAGAATTTCGCCCAGCTGTTTGGGGCTGGCGAGATTGAATTCCTGCCCGGCGATGTCGAAGGCCTTTTCTTGCAGTTCCGCCATGCGTTTGGCGAGGAACTGGCTTTGGTGCTTGAGCAGGGTGGCGTCCACGTAGGTGCCGTTGCGTTCGATGCGGCTGAGCACAGTGACCAGCGGCAGCTCGATGTCGCGGAACACCTCGGGCAGTCGGTCTTCGGCTTCCAATTTCGGCCACAGGGTCTGGTGCAGGCGCAGGGTCACGTCGGCATCTTCGGCGGCGTAGGGGCTGGCTTCGTGCAGGCCGATTTGGTTGAAGGTGAGCTGCTTGGCGCCCTTGCCAGCGATGTCGGTAAAGCTGATGGTCTTGCGGCCCAGGTACTTGAGCGCCAGGGAATCCATGTCGTGGCGGGTGGCCACGGAATCGAGCACGTAGGATTCCAGCATGGTGTCGAAGGCGACGCCGCGCAGGGTGATGCCGGCGTCTTCGGCGAGCACGCTCATGTCGTATTTCAGGTTCTGGCCGATTTTCTTGAGGCTGTCGTCTTCGAGCAACGGCTTGAACTTGTCGATCACCAACTGCTTGTCGATCTGGTCTGGGGCGCCGGGGTAGTTGTGCCCAAAGGGGATATAGGCGGCCTTGTCGCTGACGGCCACGGCGAAGCCCACCAATTCGGCGTTCATATAGTTGAGGCTGGTGGTTTCGGTATCGAAGGCAAACTCGCCGGCGGCTTTCAGTTTATCCAGCCATTTATCCAGCATGGCTTCGCTGTAGACGATGTCGTAGGCGTCGCGGTTGAAACCGGCGGCGGGGGCGGCTTCGTTGTTACCGGCCTCTTCGGCAGCGGCCACTACGCTGGCGTCGGCACCGGAGAGTATTTCGCTCAACCAACCTTTGAATTCCAGTTCCTTGAAATAGCGGGCCAGGGATTCGTTGTCCGGTTCGCCGAGTTTTAGGTCGTTGAGGTCTTCGCTGAGTTCGCAGTCCAGTTTGATGGTGGCCAGCTGGTAGGAGAGGAAGGCCATCTCTTTGTGTTCTTCCAGCTTTTTGGCCATGGTCTTGGCGCCACGGAAGCTGAGCTCGGCGATCTTGTCCAGATTGGCGTAGATATCTTCCAGGGAGCCGAGCCCCTGTATCAGGCCCAGGGCGGTTTTCTCGCCCACGCCGGGAACGCCGGGGATGTTGTCCACCTTGTCGCCCATCAGGGCGAGGAAGTCGATGATCAGCTCCGGGCCCACGCCGAATTTCTGCTTCACGCCCTCGATGTCGTAGAGGGCGTTGTTCATGGTGTTGATCAGGGTCACGTGCTCGGTGACCAGCTGGGCCATGTCCTTGTCGCCAGTGGAGATTAGCACCGGCTTGCCCTGGGCGCCGAAGATGCGCGCGAAGGTGCCGATCACATCGTCGGCTTCCACGCCGTCTTCGATGATCAGCGGCAGGCCCATGGCGCGGATCA
>OJBP01000797.1_pt1 | contig 13146 bp, 16 predicted proteins | sample 1590691 | NCBI WGS metagenome assembly OJBP01 (sample SAMN05416848, study PRJEB24817) | seawater metagenome | isolation source: Sea water | place: Canada:Atlantic | collected 2013-07 | reverse complement strand
GTATAAGAGACAGGGGTTAAGTACCTCTTTCGGAAAAAAAATTAAAAAATTAAAAAGGGAGAGTTGTTAAATAGATTTTGTTTTGTTCCTCTCGTATAATAATTGAAATACGAGGTCCTCGATGAAAACTATCGTAAAAGCTGTAATTAGTTTCATTACCCCCCTCATAAACAATTGGCTCTTTGACTAATTTTAAAGCGGATTTTTTTGATTTATGAGCTTGTCTTATAATGTCAACAAAAAAATAATAAAATCTTATTTTATTAGGCATATTGGTTTGTATCACATTTAAAAATAAATAAGGTAAAAAATAGTATGGTTTACCTAAAGTACAAGTAGATATTAGTTTATTTATAATAAAGCGATTACTCATTACCAACACACTTTGGGACACCCAACTCTTTAATTGCTTGATTCATATCTTCTATTTTCACTTCAGAAATAAAATTAAATTCAAATTCGCCCAAATCTTCAATTTCGTTGATTTCTAATTTCTTTCTAAAGTTACATAAGTATAAATTACCTTCGACCAAGGTTCTTCCATAATCGTTAAATTTATAAATCCAGGAATCCTGAGGGTAACTACCTGCAATACACAGTAAATTATAATGATCTTCATTCCAATCCTCGCTCACTAATTTAAAAACCCCTAACCATTCCTTAGTTTTAGATGGTTCAATTAAATTATATTTCATCTTAACATTTAACACGGCTTTATTTAAAGCCTTTTCCACCAGTTTTTCACTAAGGTTGGGCATCAAGGAAACATTTTCTTCATAAAATATTTCTTTTATTTTTTTGGCTGCTGTATCTATTATTAAAAGGTCTCCATAGCATTTAAACGGCGATTCGTAAAGGGTCGAGAGATCCATATTTTTATATGATTCCTGAACAGTTAATTCTAACTGTCGTTGAATTACAGATACGAGTTGATTTTCTAAATTATTTTCCATTATTTCTAATTAATCAAATATATGATATGGTTATTATATATCATAACTCTTTGTGTATGATATTAAAGCATCTTGTCATTTCTTATGACAGACGCAGAAAAAGAATATTTATATAAAGTAGGTAGGAGTATTGCTATGCTTCGTAAAAAGCAGGGATATAGCCAGCTTGACGTCTGTGCTAAAATTCAGATGGAAAAATCCAATCTTTCCAGTATTGAGAATGGGAGACAAAATTTTACTGCATTAACACTAAAAAAGATTGCTGATTCCATTGGGGTTGAGGTTCGGGATTTTTTTATAAAATAGGGGTTTCACCGTCTAATATTTTTCCTCCTTTTTTTTTGATATAGTAATTATTTGGAAATGACTATATATTTTTACAAGAATGGAAGATATACTTTTTAAGTACGTTAAGTCGTTCAAAAACCTTAATAGAGGGTTTAACAAAGGACTGGGAAGAGCTCCCCACAAACCCATTTTGCTACTTTCAATTATTCAACTTATTGAAAAGGGTCATTTTAATTCAAATAGAATATTTATCACCCCAGAACTAGTATCTACCTTTAAAAACATATGGTCCAAACTTGTTTATACAAACCATACCCCAAATTTTTCTTTACCATTTTTTCATATGAGAAGTGAGCCTTTTTGGTTTTTGGTCACCAAGCCAGGAATGGAGAATTCTGTTAATAAATCCAAAAGCATAAAGAGCTTTAAAAACTTAAAGGACTCAATCGCATTTGCTGAAATAGATAAAGAATTATTTGTTCTATTAAAAAATGATGATTTAACAAGAAATTTTCTGCTTGATGTCTTACTAATGGAATATTTTCAATCCACCAAAAACAATTATGCTTTAACATTAGTTAATGAAGAGGAATGTAAGATTGAAAAAGAAATATTAAATGAACCCAAAGAAGATTATCAAAAACATATCCAGGAATTAAAAAGAGTATTGGATGAAGATAATTTTCAAGAGGAAATATTTATTAGAGGAGGATTATTTAAGAAAACCATACCTAAGATTTACAATTACAAATGTTGTATTTCAGGTATGAAAATAGATAATATACAAAATATACAAATGGTTGATGCTTGCCATATAATCCCATTTAGCCTATCATTTGATGATACAATACCAAATGGGATTTCCCTTTCTCCAAATTTACATAGAGCTTTTGATAGAGGTCTTATAACTATTAACAAAGAATATATAATTAGGTTATCACCTACTGTAATAGAAAATGATTCATCATATTCAATTACACAATTCGAAGGAAATAAAATATTACTCCCAGACAAAGTAGTATGGTATCCCTCACCCGAATCATTAGGGTGGCATAATAAAGAAGTATATATTCTCTAAAATTCATTATTTAGAAGGGATTATTATTATTTGTTTTGGAAATATTCCATACTTTTGGACTTTATCCAAATATGAAATATTCAGATTATTTTAGTTACCACTTAAAATATTATGGTATTCCCAAATTGAATTTAAAGCAATACCAGAGGATGATGAATATTGTTTTTATGGAAGGTTATTTGTCAGGTTTATCAGATAATCCAAATGCAAAATCAAAAAATTCAGCAGTAAGATATAGAGGAATAAAAAGCCTAAATGAATTAACTAAACGGTTACCACCTCAAAACCTGGTAATTCAAATGGAAAAACTTTCTGAAAAAAAATAATTTCATAAATTAGTCATATGTGCTACGAAACTGTTTTATCTAAAGGGAAAGTAAAAATAGAAAAAAGGTTCAATTCTAAATTTATGATTGACTTTGAATATGAGCCCTATTATCATAGGTCGGCATTTGGTTATCCTAATCTATATATTATTAAAATGGATGAACCTAATGGTATTTACCCCAGTACTTGGGGTTTTGTTCCCGAATATGCTTTAGAGAACTTGGATCAATTTAGAAAAAAATATAACACATATAATGCTAGATCTGAAACTATACTTACATCAGGTACATATAAAAAATCTGCAAGGGAAAAAAGATGTATCATTTTAGCTGATGGTTTTTTTGAACCTCATCATCAAAATAAAATAAGCATTCCCTATTTATGTTATCAGCCCACCAAACAGTATGAAGATGGTAGAGATTTATTTGTTTTTGCAGGATTATACTCTACGATAGAGGAAAAAGACAAGTGTTATAGTTGTACAATTATTACAAAGGAAGCCAATCCATTTTTTGCTGAGGTTCACAATCAGAAAAAACGAATGCCATTGGTTCTAAATGAGGAGTTCGTAAACGAATGGCTTACTGACGGATTAACAGACACTCAAATTCAGGAAATAATGTTATTGGGCTTTACACAAAAAGAATTTAAAGCACATCCAGTTTCAAGAGATTTATATAAAAGAAATTTAGATACCAATAACCCCGACATTCTTAAAGAAGTTGATAGTGGTACTTTATTTTAAATAATTAAAAAACCCCAAATGATTAATTCACGTGGGGTTTAATATACTGGGGAGAAGTATTTTATAATACTAATTTACAAAATTTATTTTAATTTTTCTGCTATCCTTTGCATTTGCTCGCTAACTTTTTTCTGTACAATCTTACCATAATGAGCTTGCGTAATAGCCATATTTGAATGTCCTAATAACTCGGAAACAATTTCCATTGGTACATCATTAAATAATAGTATTGTAGTTGCAAATGTTTTTCTTGCTGTATGATGAGTTAGCCTTTTTTCTATGCCTAGAATCGCTGAAATTTCCTTTAAATATGAATTAAACTTTTGATTGCTTAGTGGAGGAAATATAAAAACCTCATCCTTAGAATAATATTTTTGAACGATATTTAAAGCCATAGGTAGAAGTGGAACAGAAAATTCTTTAGATGTTTTTTCTCTTTTCATTTTTATCCATTTCTCTCCATCAAACCCAGTTTGAATATGACTTCCTTTTAAATTACTCATCTCAAAATAGCCTAAGCCTGTGTAACAGCAAAATAAAAATAGCTCCCTTACAAAATCTAATCTTTTTTGAGAAAATCTGTGATCTTCCACCTTTTTTAATTCATTCTGGGTTAAGTAAATGATTTCCTTTTTTACTGGTTTTGATTTGTAAAGGAGAAATGGATTTTTCTCTATAATTCCCTGTGCGTAAGCAATTTTTACTATCTTTTTAAACCGTTGAATATTCTTATTAATTGTAATTTGTTTCTGGTTCTTTTCTGTCTTAAGATAATAGTCCAAATCTTCTAAAAATTGTAGGTCTAACTTTTCAAATGGAATATCATTTTTCTTAAATTTCCATTTGATAAAATTGCTGATATGTGCTTCTAAGTATTCAAATTTTTTATAAGTGGATAATTTAATTTCTTTATCCACTATTTTTTTTAGCTTATTTAAATATGAATTAAAAAACTCTGAGACCAATACTTCTTCCTCTAAGGGCTTATTTAAAAACTTATGGATAATCTGATCTAAATCTTGTTTACCATCTTCTAGTTGGAGCAATAGATGTGCATTTCTGATTTTTTCTTTTATAATAAGTAATTGGCTATTTACATATACATTCTCTTTTGAATTAGATACTGCCTGCTGCAATTTTGCATCCCAAGATTTTGGATTCACAAATTGACCTGAGGAAAATTGTTTTCTTTTTTTCTGATAGGTAATCCTACAATAGATAGGACAAATTCCTTTTTTATTGATTTTAGCTTTGTTTAGGTAGAATAATACCGTTAGTTTTTGATTCATAACCAATTAAGTTTTTAATTAAACAATTGGTATACAATTCGGATTTTTATAAGTGGGATACCTTAAGAAAATAATGGGATACCGTATAGGATACCTTTTTTCTCAAAATTAGACAAGACAACTTAAGGGTTATTAAAAGATGATCTTATATCTACTTGATATACAGAATGGTATAAAACAAAAAAACCAGCCTAATTAAAGACTGGTCTGTTTTGCTCCTCCTCTTGGGCTCGAACCAAGGACCCTCTGATTAACAGACCGAAAAAAAGGTGTTTCACTTTTTTTCATTTTTTAGCTAATCTTAGTATCCATAGGGCTTTTCAAGGATTACATCTTTCCCAACTTTTCAGATATTTACACATATTATCCCCAAATGTTTGACCTATGTTTGACCCAAACTTAATTTGATAGTATTTGCATCCACCCGTTGAACTATGAACTTTTTGGGAATTTTTGATTTTTCCCCTAATGTTTTGGCAAAGATATAGATTTCAACCTTAACCAAAATATCCCAACTAAAATACAGAAATATCCTTGATACTTTAAATCCAAATAGTGTAGTAATATCATTTTTGAAGTAGATGTATTTGTCATATTCCAAAGTATTTTCTGCTGGTTCTAAATCAAACTCCCAATTTTCATACTCCATCCCAATCTTAAAGGGTATAAAATCTGTTCTCATAATTAATGGGTATAAAAAAACCACCATATTTATTGGTGGTTTAGTTTAGGATTTATTCCATATAATACATTTTCGGAGGTTTTAGTTTATTTAGCACTTTATTTCCTTCTACCTCATCAAGAATTTCGAAGTCTACTCGTGAATGACTTACTCCCATAGTGGGAACTAATCTTAAGTAGTATATTTTATCAGGTTGTGCATTAATTGTAAATAGTCTTTCAGTTTCAGCTTTTACAATAATTTTATGTTCTCCTGTAAATGTATCAAAACATAAATAGCCATTTGGACCTACAATACCTACTAAGTTGTCTGTAGAATCTAAAAACACATTAAATTTTACAAACCCTCCGAAATTCCCAGTTCTAACAAGATATATTCTTGCCATATTTTCCTTTAGAGGCTCATTATCTGGAAACTTTTTAAATTGTTTTGTAGAAGCACAGGAAATAAGTACAATGCTAACTAATAGTAGTAAAATCAAATTTTTCATAATATATTTTTAAATAAATTAATTGGTTAAGATATTGTGCAAATTGTATTGAAATACTTTATTGTGAAGATAACAATTCAGAACTATAAAGAATTTCAAAATCCTCAATTACTGTTGGGAAATTAACTTGGATTTTCAGCTTTTCATAAGGCTCAGGAGAGATTGTAACAGTAATAACACTTTTAAATTGGGAAATCTGAGAATGTAGATTTTCAAATTGTTCTATCCAATCTTTCAACATAGCATCATTATTCTTAGTTATTTGAAAATCCAATATGGCATCTTCACAATCCTTTTCCAACTTGGAAATTTCTGCTACTTTAGATAATTCATAATAGGTTTCTGCAAAAATGCAGTCTTCATTTCTTAAAAGGCATACACAAGGAAATGGAGTTTCATTTCTAGTTACCCATTTGAACCATTTTCTGCATTCATTTTCCACCACTATATATTTGAAGTGTTTTTTATATTTACTTAAAAGGCTATCAAAAGGTAAATTTGGAATATCTGAAATCAAATTAGAGAGTTTCATTTTCTTATTTTTTATCAAACATATCTTGAGATGCGAAAAAGCTAATAAAATAAAATACTGCTGTCACTAAAATCATAACAAAGTGTTCTAAAATACTTTCAGGTTTTATAAAATAAATGCTCGCAAAAATTGATAAAACCAATAGAAAAATACTTCTCAATTTTTTAGTTTTCTTATTCTTTTCAAAATCTAGTATCAAAGCAAATAAGAAACCTAATATTGGGAGTACACCTAAAAAGATTATTGTATCCATAAATAGAAAATCAAACTTGCCATATATGGCATTAAACAAAACAAATATAACCCATTCCTTGACTTGTCAAATATGTCAAGAATGGAAAAAGGTGATTTACTGAAAATTATAGGTAAAAGGATACAGGAAATTAGAATCTCAAAAGGCTATTCTCAAGTTGATTTAGCTGGCAAAATAAAAGGCTCAATTGATACTACTAATATTTCAAGAATTGAATCTGGAAGGACAAACCCAACTATTTACACATTGCACAGAATTGCAGAAGCTTTGGAAGTTTCATTAGAAAAATTAATGTCTATTGAGCATCTGTAAATTAACTCTTGAACAAACTTTACAGCATATCAAACCAAAATGTTGAAGAGTATATTCATTAAAGCTTATTTTATCCAGATTATAAGTCCATCTAAAATAATTAGCCAAAAGCTGAAAAGCTTCAGTTTTTAAATTATGATGAATTTTGAAAAAATTTCTTAAATTTTCTATATGATAGTTTTGTATAAAATTTGTTCCAATTAGTTCAGGCTTATTTTCTGATAATTGTTGTAGTTTATTCTCAATTTCAAAATCTGATTTTCTAAACAAATAATCAAAATTTCCCAAATACATCATTGTTCTAGAGGCACATATATTATATCTTTCATTAATAATTATATTTATTTTGTCTTTAAAAAGATTTAAATCAAAACTATAATCCACTTCTTTCCCACCAGTATTTATTTTAGTTTCTATAAGCTCGTAATCAGGATTTAAATATGGAAGATTGTGTTTTTTTGCAAATCCTGAATTATAACTTAATATCATAAGTTCTAGTATTTGCTCTCCCGAGTTATCCTTTTCTTTAAACTTATTAAATTCAAACCAACTTCTAAATTCATCAACTAAGTTTTTTTCTCTTACCTCCTCTGGAATTATATAATCCTTATAGGAACTATTAATTGTATCACAATCTTCAAAAAGATGATATTTCATTTTGCCCCCTCTGTCAAAAACATATTTGCGAGTATCTTTCCTTGTTTCTACAAAATCATATGCTTCCAATTCTTTATGGTTCTCAAGCAAGAACTTATAGGTATAAAGCTTTTTCAAATTATATTGGTTAAATATGCTGAACAATCTTGAGTCTGGATAGATTTGTTCCACAAAAAAATCTTTTGTGATATAATCTATTCCATCTCTTAATTCGAAAGTATTAGCTAAACTTCCAAAAGTATATTCAGTTACAAATGCCAAGTATTAAGAAGATTTAAAGCAATTTAATAATTTTTCAAATATGATTTTAGCTATTAGGCAAATACAGCCAGTAACTTACCCCACCAATCTAGATTAGAAAAATATTCCATTGAAAAATTAATTTAAAGGGCTAATAGCATAACCTAACAATCAGTTTTGGCTATAATATTATATCTACTACTGAAGGTATAGATTGATGATTAGCCCTTTTTGGTACTTTTAGTGCACATTCACAAGTGCAGGTAATTACAATAAATCATTGTCCTTAAAACTGTAAAAGGACTCTTTTGTAACTATCAAGTGGTCCAATAATACCAAGTCAACCACTTCACAGGCACTTTTCAATCTTTTGGTCAATCTCTTGTCTGTTTCACTTGGCTGTAAATTCCCAGATGGATGGTTATGTACTATAATAATGGAAGAAGAATGGGTTTTAAGTGCTACACTAAGAATAATCTTTATGTCCACTACTGAACCTGAACTGCCTCCTTTACTTAATTCGTAAATACCCAACACCACATTGGCTCTATTCATCAAAATTACCTTCACTTCTTCTTGATACTCTATAATGCTCATATCCCAATGGGACAAAGCTACCTGCATAGCTGTGTCACTATTATTGACCTTAATCTTCTTACCTTCTGTGTTTGAATAGGACACTTTAATTTCTGATACTTTCATAATTGAAAATTAAAAATCCTTCCAAATTTGTGTCAGCACTATATAAGTGTATTTACAAAAATGGAAGGATTTATTGATACTAGATTGCTTGCCCAGCTAATTCTTTAATTCCATTGCGGGAGAATACAGTAGTATCAGCCATTAATTGGTCTGCTGGCTCATCATCTTTAAAACTCTGTCCATTTTCTGGAACATACACATATCTATGATGCAGGATAAGTTCCTCACCAGTTTCCTTAACCACATAGGTATAAGGTGCTACTTCCTGTTTTGCTATGGAACCAGGCATTTCAGTTCCTATTAGAGCTTTACAGGTTGGCTCATCAAAGGTGCTGGTAATAAATGCCTTTTTAGCTGTGGCATAAAATTGGGAGGTTTCTTGGCTTTTTACCATTTCAATACCTCCTTGAAGTTCCAAAATGAAGAATGGTGTACCATCCTCTTTTTCTCTTTGTTTAAATCCAATAATTCTAACCATTGTATAAAATTTTTAAGTTGATATAAAACCTGAATAAATTGGCACGACTGCTCAACCTCAACTATCACCTTGGATTGAATATTGTCAAAATAATATCAGGTACAGATTGGTTTAATCTGCACACATTGGCAAGGGTATTTAGTGGGCTCTCCTTAGGTCTGAGTGAGGGGTTGGATTGAATCATTCAATATTAAAACTGCAACAATGCTTAGTAGTACTCAAAACATCTGAACCAATTGAATGTAGGTTTGAATTTATATCAATTTTAATGTCCTAGATTGGTTATCAGTTTACATTATAATATCCCTGCCAAAAAAATATCTATTATTGGGATGAGGTGGGGAATGTTTCCTTTTTCAAAATATACGGGGGGTGTTTATAAGGACACTCACATATATGTAATCTTGAAGAGGCTGAAATTTTTTATAAAATTTTTTTTAAAGAAGAATATGTTTAAATTTAAACTCTCTCCCTAGTTAATTTAATCACAGTATTAGACCATACATCTAACCATCCCTTATGTCATTATTTCAAAGTACAGTTGTTACCAAATACCTTAAATCACAAGACAGTGCAAACCTTAATGAAAAATGGGACTTGTATAAATCTCATTTTTTAAATCCCACTATTCAAGAAAATATAAGGAATAGTAAAGAAGAACAGTATCAAGAAGGCTTTTTGAGGGATTTATTTGTAAAGATTCTGGGCTATACTTTAAATCCAGAAAACAACTTTAACCTTACTACAGAACTTAAAAATGTAAAAGACAGTAAAAAGGCTGATGGGGGAATTATTATAAATGATAAGGTTGTTGGAGTTGTAGAGCTTAAGGGAACTAATACTACAGATTTAGGGAAAGTTGAAGAACAAGCTTTTGGATATAAAAACAATCAACAAGGATGTATTTATGTCATTACTTCAAACTTTGAAAAGCTAAGGTTTTATATTGACAATGCTATTGAGCATATAGAGTTCAACCTATTTACATTAAATGAACAAGATTTTAAACTGTTTTATCTGTGTTTAGGTTTTGAAAATGTAAAGAATAATATTCCCAAAAAACTAAAGGAAGAATCTCTAAGCCAAGAGGAATTAATTACTAAACAACTTTACAAAGATTACTCCCTTTTCAAAAGGGAATTATTTCAAAACCTTTGTGAATTAAACCCACAGTTTGAGCCATTGGAGCTTTTCAAAAAATCCCAAAAGCTATTGGATAGATGTTTGTTTTTATTTTTTGCAGAAGATAGAAATTTACTGCCTCCAAACTCAGCTAGGTTAATCCTAAACCAATGGAAACAGTTAAAAGAACTTGATGCTTATACTCCTTTATATGATAGATTCAAAAAATATTTTGAGTATTTAAACACTGGTTTTAAAGGCAAGCAATATGATGTATTTGCATATAATGGTGGTTTGTTTAAACCTGATGAGGTTTTGGATACTATCACTATTGATGATGACCTACTATACAAACATTCCTATAAGCTTTCAGAGTATGATTTTGAAAGTGAAGTTGATGTAAATATACTTGGGCATATTTTTGAAAACTCCCTAAATGAATTGGATGAGGTTACAGCCCAATTGGAAGGTCAGATCATAGATAAATCAAATACCAAAAGGAAAAAAGATGGTGTATTTTATACTCCTAAATATATAACAAAATACATAGTTGAAAATACCATTGGAAAGCTATGTGAGGAAAAGAAAGCTGAACTTGACATTACAGATGAAGCATACCAACCAGCAAAGCAAAGAAGTAGAAAAAGGCTGGATAACCTCAACCTATATAGAAATTGGTTATTACAATTAACTATTTGTGACCCTGCTTGTGGTTCTGGAGCATTTTTGAATCAAGCATTGGACTTCTTAATTAATGAGCATAGATACATAGATGAACTTTCTGCCAAGTACAACAAAGATGCATTTATATTAAGTGATGTTGAAAAAAGCATTTTGGAAAACAACCTTTTTGGAGTTGACCTAAATGAAGAATCTGTAGAGATAGCAAAGTTATCATTGTGGTTAAGGACCGCACAACCTAATAGAAAGCTGAATGATTTAAGCAATAATATTAAATGTGGGAATTCCTTAATTGATGAAGTTAGTGTAGCAGGGGATAAAGCTTTTAATTGGGAAATGGAATTTCCTAAAGTATTTGCTAAAGGTGGTTTTGATGTGATTATTGGGAATCCTCCTTATTTAAGAGTTCAAGGACTTAGAACAAATTTTGAAATAGAATCAAAATTTTATGAAAATGAATATAAATCTGCAACAGGAAGATTTGATGTCTATATACTCTTTATGGAAAAGTCTTTTGACCTTATAAATGATAAAGGGCTTATCTCATTTATTTTACCACATAAGTTTTTAATTAGTGACTTTGGCAGTGGCATAAGAAAGTTTTTTGTGGATAATAAATGCATAGAATCTATTTTGCACTTTGGTTCGGATATGGTTTTTTCAGATGCCTCAACCTATACTTGTATTATTAATTTATCAAATAATAATACATTTTTAAAATTCAAAGAAATTAATCCTTCTGATATATTTTACCCATTTGAATTTGATGAGATTAATTATGACTTACTTTCTGAAGAAAAATGGAATCTAAATAGTGAAAAGATAACAAATTTATTTACCAAATTATATTCTCAACCCCAAACTATTAAAGATGTTTTTGAGAATATTAGTCAAGGAGTAGTTTCAGTAGGGGATGATATTTTTTTATTAAAAGGAAATATAAAAGGTGATTTGTTTATTGGATATTCTGATAAAATTAATAAAGATATATCTATAGAATCTCGCATTGTAAAACCTTTATTAAAAGGGGAAGATGTAAAAAAATATGCACAACTAAATAATAGTTATTATTGTTTCTATCCTCATTATGAAAAAGATGGTAAAACAGTGCCTTTTGAAGAGGATTACTTCAAAGAAAATTTTCCTTTGGCATATAATTATATTCTGCCATTTAAAGATGAATTAATAAAGAAAAAAATAAGATATAAAACCAATCCGAAAGCCTGGTATAGTTTACATAGGTCAAGAGAAATTAGTTTATTTGAACAAGAGAAGATTATTACACCAGAGATTTCCTTAGGAACTAATATGACCTTGGATGTAAATTATAATTACCATAACACGAAATGTTACACATTAGCAAAAAAAAGGGATGTTTTAGAAGAGAATAAGTTTTGGTTGGCAATACTTAATTCTAAATTACTTTGGTTTTTTCTAAGCTCAACTGGCTACGTATTAAGAGGTGGTTTTTTCACATTTAAGACTAAATATTTAGAACCATTTCCACTACCCCAAATTAAAAACTTAGAACAACAAACTCCATTCGTAGAAAATGTAGATATAATGCTGTTTTTAACTTCTAAATTACAAGAGGGGTTAGAAAAATTCCAAAGAACTCTACAAAGAGAATTTGAGCAGTTGGATAAATTAAATAAGAAGTTGGAAAATTGGCATGAATTAACTTATGCTGAGTTTCTTAAAGAACTTCAAAAGAAAAAAATTGAACTTTCCCTATCCCAAAAAGCAGAATGGGAAGATTACTTTTTAAGTGAGCAGAAAATAGCAATGGACCTTCAAAATCAAATAACCTCAACAGACAAAGAAATTGATGCTATGGTTTATGAGCTTTATGGGTTAAGTGAGGAGGAAATAGCAATTGTTGAAAATAAATAATGTAAAAATATACTCAATCATTCTAGATGTCAAATAGTTGCATATTAAACCCTAAAAAAAATAGTATCTTTTCGGCATAATATATTCATTTGGGGTGAAAGTTTAAAAAGCAATTCTAGCTTAAGTACTTTTAATTAATTTTATTATTAATTTGTTATTTAATTTTTCAAAATAAGGAATGTCTACAGCAAAAGGTCCAAGTTCTGGATATATATATCAATTCGAAGTTGCATTGTTGGTGCTTTCTAATTCTGAAAAGAATCAATCTATTGTCATAGAATGCATTGATGACATAGCTAAAATTGACGAAAGGGGGGCATATATTTGTACAATACAAGCTAAACACAGTATTGCTTCAACAGGGAAAAGTTTAGGAACTGTCTCTTATACACATCTCCGAGCCCACGAGACGGACTCCTATCTC
>OJBP01000796.1_pt1 | contig 13154 bp, 3 predicted proteins | sample 1590691 | NCBI WGS metagenome assembly OJBP01 (sample SAMN05416848, study PRJEB24817) | seawater metagenome | isolation source: Sea water | place: Canada:Atlantic | collected 2013-07 | reverse complement strand
CGGCAGCGTCAGATGTGTATAAGAGACAGACATAAGGAACGGGAAAGAAGACGAGGAACATGACTCCCATCTCACGGACTTCCCCGCCGCGCATCTTGGTCAAGTAGCCATGCGCCAACTCGTGCATCGCCTTGAGCAGAGGATAGCTGACCAGCGTGATCGCGATATTGCGGCCCGAAAAAAGCTGCCCCGAGAGGTCCGTCGTCAGTGCCGTCCAATGCATCGCCGCCGTAAAGCCACCGGCCCCCACGACCAACGCCCACAACAGCAGACCCCACCCCGAAATCAGCCAGCGCACCACCGGCAGCGTCCGTTCCAAAAACCGGTCGGGGTCCCATAGCGGCAGCCGAAAGGACATCGGGTTCATCAGGTTCTGCTTGATGATCTGCCGGGTCATCCGATTGTGGCGCTCTAGCAGGTCGGCAACATCGGGGCTGGAGTGATAAAGGATCAGATCGTTCTGATGCAACGTCGACAACAGTTGCACCACGTCATCCTGGCTTGGGGCGTGTTCATCCAGGCTCTCGGCCAGACCCGACCAGATCTCATCAATGGTGCGCTTGCCGTCGAATTGACCGATGACCATATAGGCCCCTGGGGTAAAGCGGTGCACACGTCCCGTCGCGTGGTCATGCAGGACATACCACGGCTGGCCGCGATATCGGTGGCGGTGGATCGTGACCTGACTTTGCAGCCTTGGGGCAAGACGGGCGACACGATACCAGATGGTTGAAAGATAGCTCTCCGACATCTCAGGGTTGCCATGTCCAAAGTTTCTGTCGCATCCAGTCGACCATCCGGCGGCTCCATATCCAGACATAGCGACGTTCGTCGATGCCGATCTTGGCGCGGCCTTCCATACCGGGGCGAATGTCCTCCGGCACTGTCCCGTCGAGCAGCGCCTCAACGCGGAAGGCATTGAAACCTTCGCGTGCCTCAGCCACCGGCGTGATGCGAGTCACCGTCATCGGCAGGGCGTCAGAGGGATGGCCGGTCAGCGCCAGATGCCCCTGCTGGCCCAACTCCACGAACCGCAAATCCCGTTCATCGACAAAGATATCGACCCGATAGGCGGCATCCGGCACGATTTCGAACAATACCTCGCCCGCCTGCACCGGCGCGCCAAGGCGCTGGCTAAGGTCGCCCTGAACGATGGTTCCGGCAATCGGCGCGGTGATGCGGGTGCGGCCCAGCTGCGCCTCGGCCAGGTTCGCCTGGGCACGGGCCTGTTCGATCTGCGCCTCCAGCGCGGCGAATTGCGCGCGCTCATAGCGGGCCATGGCATCGCGGGCCTGCACGCTCAGCCGGTCCATCTCGGATCTGGTGCGCAGCAGTTCCAGGCGCAGGTCGGTGTCTTCCAACCGCGCCAATTCGTCCCCCACGGCAACGCGATCCCCGGCCCTGAGCGGGGCGGTGGCGATGAACCCGGCGAAAGGCGCGGTGGCGGCGCGTTGGATCGCACCACGCAATACCGCCTCTGATTGCACGCGGAAGGGACCGGTCATCACCGTCGCGGCCACCACAGCCGCGATCACGGCGAGGGTCAGCAGTTTCCAACTCAGCCGGCGCGGCCCCAACACCACGCCAAGCGCATGGCCAATGGTGTCAACCAGCCGGCCCGCCAGCCAACGGTTCCCCCTGCGTTTGGTCTCCAGTACCGGACCGATCAGGGCCGCGACAGCCTCCAGGGTAAGGTGATCATTTTCGTCAAAGCGCGGCTCGTCTTTGCGCCGCTCCACGCTCAGGACCCCGACCGGACCTTCGTCATCCGACAGCAAGACCGACAGCACCTGTCGAATGCGGCCCGCCTTGATCAGATCTCCGTGCGCGACCGAAATTGCCCGATCAAGCCCGGGCAGCGGCGGATAGGACACCGCCCCCCGCTGGTCAAAGGATTCCTCCATCGCCGTTTCTAACAGTTCTGCCGCACGTGACCGCCTTCGAAACCACGCTGCATGGGACATGGCCAAGAGCGCGATCCGAGGGGCGCCGCGGCGACGGCGCACCATGCCGATCGCGACGTGATCGTAGCCAAGCCGCGCATGCATTTCGTTGACGAGCGCCATCGCACAGGCCGCTGGTTTGCGATGTTCGCCGGCCAGCGCCAGCATGTCGATCGCCACACCGGACCGGACCACGCGCGCCATCTCGCTGCGCGCGTCTTCCTCCCATGCTCGGGATGACAACCAACCGGCAGCCCAATGCAATTCCTGTAGCGCCTTTTGTTGAATCTCCGCGCCCTGCCCGACCAGTTCCAGCACCGCCACAGTGCGGACACCCCCGGTTTGCGTGAGGATCGGATAGGCCACCAGCATCAATCCATCATCCCCCGGAAGGGAGACGGGGCGGGCCGAGTTGATGGCGGCCTCTGCGATCTCTTTCAGGTGGCTTAGGTCGCGGCGCGGATCGGGCACCACGGCGACGGGAACAAAGGCCCCGGCCCCCGTATCGGCCTGCAACAGCACCGCCATCCGCGCGGCATCCACCCGACTGATCAGCACGGCCAGCCAGCTGGTCAGATAGGCCGACGCGGAGCGCGCATTCAGAAAAGCCGACCAGAGCGAACTGTCGAACCGCATCACCTCGCCTGTCCGGGTTGGTGCGGCAGCGGTGTCCGTGTGGCGATCAGTGATGTTCATCGCCACCCCCAGCAACAGGCAAGCCCGGCCTGAGAACGCTCAGCCGATGCAACCGCCGGTATCCCTCGTGGGGAGAGGCTTGATCGCGCCGCAATCGATGGATCCGGCGGTCAAGACTGCAGCTTGCCGTATCGGGCTTCATGTTCCTCAATCAACCGGTTCATCATGTCTGCCAAACGCTTGGCCGCATGGGGCGACATCACCACGCGATGATGCAGATCGACCTCGATCTTGGATTTATTCATATCCCAGCTCTCGTTGACGCCGAAATTGATCACCACCTCTTCTTGCGTCGATGAGCCATTGCACACGTTGCAATACGAGCTCTTGAGATTGTTGGTGTTAAAGCTGACCTGGCTACCGGCCCCGGCGGGCTGTGACTTGCCATTGATCTTGCTGGGGGTGACGTTCTCGGGCATCAACGATGGCCTTTCTGTTCAGGATTTCATGCCGTTGGTGGCTGCGGTGCGGTCACGCTGGGCGGCGTCGGTGGCCACGAAAGGAATGGCAAACCCATTGGGTTTTACCTCTGCGTCGACCTCGGGATCATGATCGAAATGCAGGGCCAAGTCCACACCGTTGACCCGCAGACGACGCAGGTCGGTGGCCAGCACCTCGCGACGCGACGCGCCGGTGCGGCGTAGCTTCAAGACCGGGGACAGGGCCGCAATCGCACCCAGCGCCAACAGGCCCTCAAGTTCGACAATCGCATCGCTCCCCTCCATCCGCACGCGACCGGAGGCACCGTCCGGCAGACCCTCGATCGTCTCGGCGGCTATGCCGTCGGCCAGTGCCAGCGTCATTTCCAGCCGCGAGGCCCCGGCGAGCCCGGCCAGCTCAAACATCGCCGCGCCACCCGTTGCATCCAGCCCGACAAGACCATTCCCCGCCATCTGCGCGCCGAGCGGGCCCAGGGACAGGCTCCAGGCCGCATCCGCCAATTGCACAGCCGCTGTGCCAGTTTCGACCGGCAATGCCGCGCTTTGGTGCACCGGCACGACGTCGACGCCGCCCGTGTCGGACCCGCCGTTCACGTCCTGCACGGAAATCGACATGTTGCGGATTGCGCCTTCGGGATCGGTGGCGCCCGGTTTGGCCTGGAGTCGCAGCACAATCAGTTCAAGCGTCGGCTGCGCCAATGCAACAGGCGAGGACAGTGACACCACTAGCTGACTGCCTCCGACCCCGGCTTCGATCCGGGTCTCAATCGACACCCCATCCGGCAGACCATCACCCGGCGTCACATCGCGCAGCTGCAACTGAGCAGGGTCAAAGGTTGCGGTAAACGACAGGTCCGTCACGCCCCCTTGGTTTTCGAACATCATGAGCACGTTAAAGGACTTGAGCGCGTCGTTGTTCTTGTCCGGGTCGGAATAGCTCAGGTTCCGTGCGGGCAGATAGACAATCGGCAGCTCGGTACTTTCCCCGACAACCAGGTCGAGCAGGTCGCCCACCGGTGGCAATGGCGTGTGCACAAAGGGCTGTGTCGGTTGCTCTATGTTGAGGGCGGGTTGCGGAACGACAACAACGGGCGCGGCACTGACCGCGTGAATGACCTCATCACTGAAGCTGGCCGCCGGGGCAGCGCCATTGGCCTCGGTCAGGGCCATCGCGATCCGATGCGTGGCACCACGCGGCGCGGTGTCGGCCAGACGCGCGTGCATCGACAGCAGCGCGACGTCCGAGGCCGCGCTGGTCGGTGTGGCAAAGTCGAGCGTGATCCGCGACAAACCGTTCCCGCCGACCACATCGACCGTCATCCCGAGAGGGGCATTGGGTCCTGCCGTGATCTCCATCTCGCCAATCACCGTCGGATCCCAGGTCAGCAACAGCACCACGCGAGTCAGCCCTGCATCCATTGTCGCACGGATCGGCTCACCTGTGAGCTCATTGCCCGCCGAAGCCAGGATCTCGCCCGGTCCCCGCAGCAACGCAGGCCCGAGAACCGGTTTCAACACGCCGCGTTCGGAGACGATCAATTGCAACGTCTCGCTATCGCTTAGCCCCGAGGGGTCGGTCACACTGATCACCACAGAGGCGGCGCCGAGATGACCCTCGGTGTCACCACTGATCCGCCCCGTCGCGGCATCGACAGTGATCCAATCCGGGCCGGACAGCTTGGCAAAAACCAGATCGGCGGCATCGGTATCAGGATCGGTGGCAGAGGGCAGAATATCAATCGCCTGACCTTCCGGCACCGAAACCGTCCCGAGCGCACCCAAGACCGGGGCCAGCGGGGCCGGTGCGGTCACGCTAAGCACCAGCGTCGCCGTATCGCTCAGATTGTCGGGATCGGTGACACGGATCACCAGTGTGCTGTCGCCAGCGTGACCCTGGCTGTCACCGGTGATCCGGCCCGTCGCAGGATCAACACTGATCCAAGCCGGCCCCGATACCTTTTCAAAGGTCAGCGCGGCGGCGGGCGTGTCGGGGTCTGTCACAACCGGTAGGACGTCCAGCGCCGCTCCTTCTGCCAAGGTCAATGCGGCCAACGGCGTGATCACCGGCGCAAGCGGATCGCGCGCGACCACTGTCAGCGCCAGGGTGCCGGTGTCGCTCAGGCCCGCGTCATCGGTCACGCGGATCACGATATCGACGGCTCCGGTCTGGCCCTCGGTGTCGCCGGATATCCGGCCCGTGGCAGCGTCAACCTCGACCCAATCCGCGCCGGAAACCTTGGTAAATGTCAGGCCAGCCGGCGACGTATCAGGGTCGGTCACGACGGGCAGGACATTCAACGCCGCCCCTTCTGCGAGGGTCAGGGCATCCAACGCGCTCAACACCGGTGCAATCGGAGCGACGACGTTGATGGTCACCGAAAGCGTTGCTGTATCGGTCAGATCGGTCGGGTCGGTGACGCGGATCACCACCTCGACCGCACCGGGGTTGTCGGTGCTATCGCCGGTGATGCGACCCGTTGCGCCATCGACCAGGATCCAGTCCGGACCAGAGACCTTGTCGAACACCAGATCCGCGGCGGCGGTATCGGGGTCGGTCACGACAGGCAAGACATCCAGCGCCGCGCCGACGGTCAGCATGACAGGATCCATCGGCGCAAAGACGGGCGCAAGGGGATCACGATCGACAACGGTGATCGCGATGGCGGCAGCGTCGCTCAACCCGGTGTCATCGGTGACGCGGATGACGACATTGCTCGCCCCCGGATTTCCTTCGGTGTCACCCGTGATCCGACCCGTGGCCGCATCGACGGTGATCCAGTCCGGCCCTGCGACCTTTTCAAAGGTCAGGCTAGTGGCGTCCGTATCGGGGTCGGTGACGACAGGCAGCACATCCACGGTTTCGCCGGTCGTCACCATCAACGTCTCAGCCAGCGTCAGGACCGGCGGCGCAATCACAGTCAGGGCCAGCAGCGTTCTGTCGGTGGCACCTTCGGGGTCCGCGACCTCTACCTCAATCGGGATCAACCCAAGCAAGGCTGCGGTATCTACGGTCAGACGTCCCGTTTCGGCGTCGATGGTTGCGCCATCCGGACCCGAAACAATGCGATAGCGCAGCGTGTCGACAGGGTCGTTGGGATCAACCGCGGTGAACGTCACCTCGAGTGGCTGGCCCTGCGTTACTGTCACCGGATCAACCGGACCGATCGCAGGTGCGCCGTTTTCATCCGTTATCGTGATGGTGATGGTGGCGGGCTCGCTGAAAAGATCGCCGTCTGTGGCACGATAACGAATGGTGATATCGCCCAGAGCACCGGTTGCGGGCGTATAGAGATAGCGCCCGTCCGCCTGACGCTCAAAGGTCCCCGTGCCCGGCCCATCAAGGATTTCGATGGTCATGGCATCGCCGTTGTCGTCCCTGTCATTACCCAGAGGATGCACCAGAACCGGGACGTTCAGTGTTGTTTTAGCGGTATCGTCAACCGCAACGGGTGCCACCTGTGCGCCGACGCCCAGCAGGATCACATCATCCAGAACCACGCGGCTGTCCAGGGCGCCAAGCCCCAGCAAGTCAAAGCTCAGCAAAACCGTATCGGGCAGGTCGAGCCCGGTAAAATCGACCGTCACCAGCAGCCCATCGGCCGTATCTTCCAATGTCACCCCGTCAGAGATGCGGCGCGTCCCATCCGATTGCACGTTCAGGAAGGCATCGGATTTCCCAAGCTCTGCAATGCGCGGAATGACGGTCGCACCGGTGGTCGCGTCAATCAGCGCGGCTTCAAAGGCATCAGGCGCGGCGCCCTCCGAGCTGGCCAGCTGCATCGTGGATATCACGAACTGCAGGCCCGTGGCGGTGCCCGGCACAGGGAAGCTTTGCTGCAGTGCCGACATCCGCAACGTCGCTTCGTCCAGCACACCCTGACCATCGGCGATGACTGCCCCGCCCGTTGCCGCCCAACGCGAGTCCGAATTGTCCAGACCCAGCACAAAGCGCCCATTGCCAAAGCGGCCCGCGGCGGGTGCTTCGAAGACAGGCGCGGCGAGATTGGCCGCCGTTGGGCCCCCGTTGGCCCCTTGGACCGGGCCGGTTGGTGCGTCTGGGGTGGCCGCATCGGAGGATGGCGCGGTCCAGTCCTGCACATCCGGTCCAGTCAGATGTCGCCGCTGGCCAGTGTCAATGATTGCCGACATTACACGCGCATCAACGGTGGCGTCGACGATGTCATTCAACCCGATGGCATTGCCGATTTCGTGCATCAGCACACTCAGCAGATCGATCCGCCCCTCAGCGGCGCTGCCCGAGGCCGCGGTGAACAAATGCGCACTCTCGGTCGTGTTGAATTCGGCATCATCCAGCGGAGTCGCATCCACGAACCAACCATTGCCAGCCGCATCGATATCCAGGGTGATGACACCATTGTCCGATACCGACGCCAGTTTCGTGCCGTCCAAGTTGCCCATGGTGAGACTGATGTTGTCGAGCGCGTCGCCGATGCCGGGTAGCAGTTCGCTGTCCAGCCAGATGCCCTTTGCAACCTCGGCAAGGGCTGTAGCCTCAACCAGCGACAATTCGACATCTGTGCCTGCACCAACCGACGCGGCGCTCTGATTGGCCGATATATTGGTCAGACGAATGTTGTCGACGATGATAAAGTTCGAAAGCCCCTCCAGACCTTTCTTGATCCCCGCAACCGTCGGGAAGAAGTCAGCGATATCTTCGGCGACCGTCTGTTCGCCCTCGTCGAGGCCACTTTGCGTGATGGTCAGCATGACCACATGCCCCTGGACAGCCTCCGGCACCTCAAATTCCATCGTGGTGTTGGTGAAGAAATTCGGTGGGACTGTCAGCGTTTCGGCGGCAGGGGTCGAAATGCTGCTGTCAATCGGGGTGAACTGTACCGTCAGCTTGACCCCTTCCTGGACGTTGAACGGCGACAAAACGTCGATCTTCAGACGCTGGACGTTGGTTGGAACCAACATCCGGTTGTGTGTAATGCTGTCGAAACTGGCGAGGGTGTTACCCGCGGCATCAAGCGCCTCATCCAGGACATCTTTGAAGTTAAAGGCAAATCCGGGCGGTGAGATGTTCAGGATCACAGCCGCGACCAGGTCCTTGATCACCTGCCCGCCCCCCATGATCAGACCGAAATTGGGTTCCGTCGATAGCCCCAGGCCCTTTGTCAACAAGGTCGAGATATTGGCAGAAACAAAACCGGCGACCGCGCTCATCGCCTTTTTCTTGTTGGCAACATCATCCTGCGATGCGGTCGGCGCGGTCAGCGTTTCCCAGATCTTCGGTGATCCCGCGATCTCGTAGTCCGCTTTGCCCTTGATGTAGTCCTTTAGGATCGGCTCCGACAACAGTCCGGCAATTTGCGCGTCGAGAACCTGTGCCAGCGTCTTGGTCAGTTCGAATTCCGGCAGCAAGAGGGCGGCAGCCGATTTGGATTTCTCAAACAGGTTCACATCCGACATCAGGAATGCGCCGGTGGTTTTGTTCAGGATCTGGTCGCCGTCCAGAATGGCGTTGTTGTCCTCAAGCCACTGTGCGGATTTGTGCGCCGAGATTTGATCCAGATCCATGTTGTTATTCAGGCTGAACTTATCTTCGATCACCTGGAACAATTTGCCCGTGATATACTTGTCAATCATCGGCTTGATCAGCACGTCGATGGTGTCAGTCAGCAAGCCGGTCAGGTTCTTGTTCACCAAGAAGAGGCTGGTGATGTCCATCGGTGCATCAAAGAAATCGGGCAGGATACTATTCAGCACATTGACCGTATACGACGTGTCACCGTGCATCGACCAACCGGGCAAATCATGGTTCAGCGGGAACCGCCCTAGGTTCGGCGGCAGAGCCAGTTGTGACAGGCTGGGCATCGCGCTGGTGGCCGGCTTTGTGCGCGTCGTGCCATCGGGGAGCTTGTCGTTCAGTTGCAGCTTGGCAAGATCGGCATCGGAAAGGTTGGTATCGGGCGGGTTGATGTAATTGTTGACCGCGTTGCCAAAGACCGTCTTGAACATCCAGGCGACATAGCCGGTGATCGCGTGTCGCGTTCCCGCCTGGAAATCACCGTTGTAAACCGTCGGCACCGCCGGATAGGTCTGCCCCGCGGGCAGCGTGGGTCTCTTGACCTCGGTATTGTCGAAATCGACGATGGTCCGTTTCAGGTCGCCCTGCTCAGGATGCAGGAAGCCGCCGGAGCCTGCCTGGGAGAAATAGAACCCAGACCCGATGGCTTCGTTCGGTTTGATCGTGGAACTGGTAATGGAGTTCGACTTGGCCGTGACGAAATACTCGTCGAAATAGCTCTTAACGTCGCCCCAGCCGCCCTTGAAGGCGACCGGATCAACCACATACCAAGGTTGATCATTGAACACTTTCAAGAAGAAATCAAAAATTCCGCCGTCACTGTTCACCGCGTCACGCTGCTGGCTGACGAGAAGGTTTTGATCCCCCTCGGTTCGGCGGATCGCCATCCCCTCTAGGTACAGGGAATTCACGTCCGCTGTCCCGAGATACCAATTGATCACCCGAGTGTGCGGCGTCGCCAGCAGATCGTCATCGATAAAGCCCGAAACCTCGAACCCCTCGCCGGTGAACTTGACCTCAAGGTCGCTTTTGCTCAGCCCCTGTGCCGAGGTTGGTTTCGGCGCACCGCTGTCCTTGGTCGTCGGAACCGAGGTCCCGTTGGGTGTGGTGGTCGGCAGAAGGCTAAAGGTATCGCCCAAGGTCTCGAGAATACCGTCAATATTTTCGTCTGCGGTCTCTTGAAAATAGGTATCGGCGAAATTGACATTGGACCAGATTGTGACGTTCGGGTCCGCGAAATCATCAAAGGGCAATTCCTTGACCTGCAACCCAAACAGAGAGGCCAGCGCCTTGGCAATTTCCCAGGCCTGCTTCATCTTGCTTACAACAGACTGCGCAAGTCTGCCGGCCGGCGGTAGGGTGGCCGTCAGCGCCAATGCACCCACTTCGAGCACCCGCAGCCAGTTTCCGACAATCTGATCGACGTTGATTTTCAACGTGCCCTGTTTGAAATCATGCGGGTCGAGGTTGGTCTGCTGGATCACCAGATCCAAGTCCTCGCCCTCTGGATAGAACGTGCCTAGACGCTGGATGATCTCTGAATTGACCGAGGTGCCGCGACTGTGGCCGACGAAATGCAGCGGGCTTTTGAACAACTTGCCAGGCGTGCCGACCGTGCCGCCAAGCTGACGATCCAGATGCACCATGGAGGCAAAGAACGCATCCGCCGCCGCCTCGGAAAAGCCGGAATCCGAGACGTTGCTTTCACGGTACCAATCCAGGACCAGGGTGACCGCCTCGCCTTCTTTCAGCGCGGCCATATCAACGGGATCAGTGCTGATGACCGGGTGTTCGATCAGCGGGTTATAGCTCTCTACGCTGTGCCACAGACCCGTCTCCTTGCTATAGACCAGCACGATGCCACCGCCGGACGCCTCTGACAGAGTTTGGCCGACATTGATCCAGCTGACCAGCTGCGCGACATCCAGCGAGCTGTTGGCGTAGTCGGGATACCACCCCATCGGCTGAAACCCGTGGGTGATAATATTAACCGAGGTGAAGGGCCCGACGGTCTCAATCTTGTCCACCACAAAGGAGCTATCAGCGCGCAACTGGCCACCGCGCCGTTCGATATCAACGCCCCAGAAATATTCGTTGTTCGCCACCAGAGTCTGCGCGAGGACATTTGACACTTTGACAAGCAGGACATGATTGTCGCGCACCGTACCGGTGACCGATAGCTCGTTCCCCTCCTCGTCCTTGACCTTCCCGTTAACGATGGCGTTCCCTCGAGTCAGCTTGCCATCCAGGCCCAATATCCACAGATACCCCGACTCGAGTTCATAGGACCCTGCAGTCGCGCCCGTGTTGACGATCCGGTTGCGGTGATAATCCAGCGACAGCGCCTCGGGGGGCGCATCGGCATTTGAGGGGCGCGTGCGATAGCTATCGCCAGGGAACAGGCCAAATCCAGCGGGCTGCGTGCTGACATACAAATCGGCAAGCCAGTTCTGCTGACCCAGCTTGGACGGGTCCAGCTGAGCCTCAAAGATCAGCGGCGCGGCGTTCTCCCCGTAAAGGGCGATAGGTGATCCCGGCTGCAACAGCTTGATACCGGTATCGTTCTGCACATCCAGCCCGATCCCAAAGGGGATCACGTCATATGGGGCCGCGACGACCGCCGGGTTGGCGGTCAGACCGAAGTTAGTGTTTCCGACCTGGTCGACTGGGAATTTCCGATGCGATCCGGCCTCAAGATCGGTTCCGCCGTCAAAGCTAAGCCCCCCAAAGTTCCGGGCCTCGGCGGCCCTGACCAGGGCGTCAACATTGTAAGATGAAACCCCTCCCGCCGCGCGGAAACTTGCGAACAGCTGGGTGCCATCGGGGCGTAGCGCCACGTCGACCATATACTGGTCCGGGATCGGCGTGGTGGAACCGACATGCTCAGCCGAACCGTATTTGAACTCGATCCCACGAGTGTCCCATTCAGACACGTCCATGCCGAACGGATTGCGCACCAGGCCGACTTTGGACCCCAGATCGTGGCGAATCTCGACCTCGTAGGCCAGACCTGATGGCAGCGTAAAGTACCGCGACATCGCGTAATCGCCGACAAAGGCGTAGGAGAGATCCGGCGCAATCGCCAAGGTGGACGGGTTACGAATGTCCAGATCGTAGTTCTGGCTGCTGAGCCTCAGGTAGTTGTCGATGACGATCGCACCGTAGAACGGAACTGGAATGATCAGCGGCGAATAGCGCACGCCAATCAGCCCCTCATTGATGTCAAACGGCGCAAAACGGTCGGGATCAGCAGGCGAAGGAAGCTGGTTCACCTTTGCGGCATAGCCAGCTGGCGTATCGTTGGTGACCGAGATCGTGTAGAAGCCGCTCTTCAACTCACCCTCTGACACAAAGGCCAGTCGCTTTCCGTCCGAGGATGCTTCAATATCGGTCGGATCGTTGTAACCGTTCAGCTCCCCGACGACTTCGAGGTACTTGTTATCTCCACCGGGTGCGCCATTCGGCGTGGCATGGGCTGGATCGATGTTGATCACGAAAATCTTGCCATCGCGCCCACTGGAACGGACCCAGCCGTCGGTGCCAAACGCACTGTTGTAGGGAACGGCCACATACAGGTATCGCCCGTCGGCATCCGCGGCCATGTCGTTAATCTTGCCCCGCATAGAGGCCTGAACATCCCCCGGAATCGGCAGGGAAATCGCCCGGGTGTGCAGGAAGGTCGATCCCGGACGCAGGTCGATCATATGAACCTTGCCACCACCGCCGGCGAATAGGAAATTACCGTCATGGCTCAACTCAAGCGAGGTGATGATCCCGCCGGGCAACTTGATGAGGTTCGTGCCCGCCGCCTCAGGATCGGTGTCAAATTGCTTGAGCGTGAGCATATCGATGATCGCAACACCGCCCCGAACCGCGACATAAGCCGCCGACATATCCCCAGCCAGCAGGGCGGCGTAGGGTCGCCCGTTGACGTTTTCCGTCCCATCGTGAATTGCGATATTGGCAACCAGTTCGGCAACTTCGGTTGCGGTCTCTCCCGGATCAACGGCACCATCGCTTTCGCCCGGGCCGAAATCGGCGGTGGTGGTGTCGAGGACCTGCAAGACCGTCTTGCCATAGCTGCCCGGCTCATTGCTTGACGCCCCGATGATCCCATAGCCGCGGGTATTCTTGATCGAAAACGCCTCGGACGAGATTGGGATGGTGAAATCGCTCCACCCAAAATTACCGCCCGCAGAACCGCCCGGCGCTGGACGTTCAAAATAGAACTTGGCCTTGGTGGACAGGATATCCTCGGGAACACTGATTTCAAAACTGCCACCGCCGGTTTCCTGATCCGGTTCGACATTGGTGAATTCGGAGCCCTCGATGTAACGCGTGTAATTGCCAATCGTCATCCGCACGCGACCATCTGTGATCACTTTGCCAAAGCTGTCCTGCCCGGCGGAGCCTTCGGGATAGAACAGGTTGTCCGCGACAACGCGCAGCTTGACCGACAGATCGGGTTGCTGAAGACCTGTCTCTTATACACATCTCCGAGCCCACGAGACGGACTCCTATCTC
>OJBP01000795.1_pt1 | contig 13170 bp, 13 predicted proteins | sample 1590691 | NCBI WGS metagenome assembly OJBP01 (sample SAMN05416848, study PRJEB24817) | seawater metagenome | isolation source: Sea water | place: Canada:Atlantic | collected 2013-07 | reverse complement strand
CACGCAACCTGTTGATTAGGCTGATGATAAGACAGCCGTTTTCCGACTAGCTTGAAAAAGTGATGATGCCGCGCCCTGCATCTTCCTCACCCGCACAATCTTCCGCGCCCACGCATCCGCGCATTCCCCCCGAAAACCTGATTCACTTGATCCGCGCGGTGAACTAGACTGGCGCGATGGCAAGGCAGGCAAAACCGCGGGCGAAGTCCTCGCGACGCAAGAAACAGGCAAGGAAAGAGCCCCGTTTTCAGCCCGCGCGCTGGCTGCGGCGGTGGATCCTGCGGCTGCTTGTTCTCGCGGCGGCGCTGATCCTGCTGGCCGTCGGCGGTTATGCGCTGATCAATCCGCAGACCGGGTTCTATATGCTGAGCGAGGAAAAGCGGCTGGGCGGCGTCGATCACCAGTGGGTGAATTTCGACGGGATCGCGCCGGTCATGGCCCGTTCCGTCGTCGCGGCGGAGGATGCGAATTTCTGCGCGCATTGGGGTTTTGACATGGCCGCGATCCGCAGCGCCATCGACGCGGGGGGCAATCGCGGGGCCTCCACCATCTCGCAACAGGTGGTCAAGAATGTCTATCTTTGGCAGGGGCGAACGTGGCTACGCAAGGCTTTGGAGGCGCTGATCACCCCTCTGGTAGAGCTCGTCTGGTCCAAGCAGCGCATCGTCGAGGTCTACCTCAACATCGCGGAATTCGACGAGGGCGTCTTTGGCGTCGATGCCGCCTCGCGCCGATATTTCGACACGACGCCCGACGCGCTGAGTGATCGGCAGGCGGCTTTGCTTGCCGCGATCCTGCCCTCGCCGAAGTCGAGATCGGCCAGCCGCCCAACCGAATTCGTCAACCGCCGCGCCGCCGCAATCGCGGACGGAGCCGCGACGATCCGCAATGACGGGCGGGCCGCGTGCTTCGAGGATTGAAATTTGCCGCCCGAACGGGCAAGCAATCGGGACCCTGTTCCATCGAGATATCATGCTGACCCTGTACCACGTCCCCCTGTCCCCGTTTTGCCGCAAGGTCCGGCTGTCACTGGCCGAAAAGCGGATCGAATGTCAGCTGGTCGAAGAGCGTTACTGGGACCGCGATCCCGACTTCCTGCGGCGCAACCCGGCGGGCAAGGTGCCGGTGCTGAAGGTCGACGGGCGTTTCATGGCTGAAAGCGCCGCGATCTGCGAATGGATCGAGGAAATGCACCCGACCCCGAGCCTGATGCCCGCGACCCCCGACGAACGCGCGGAGGTCCGCCGATTGGTCTGCTGGTTCGACGACAAGTTCCACAGTGAAGTCACGACCAACCTTCTGGGCGAACGCGTCAACAAGAAGCTGATGAAGCAGGGCTATCCCGAGAGCAAGAACATCAAGGCCGGGTCGCAGAAGATCAAATTCCATCTCGATTACATGGCATGGCTGCTGGACCACCGCCGCTGGCTGGCGGGCAATGCGATGACGCTGGCCGATTTCGCGGCCGCCGCGCATCTGTCCTCCCTCGATTATATCTCGGACGTGGATTGGAACCGGTCGGAGAACGTCAAGGACTGGTACGCCAAGATCAAATCGCGCCCTGCCTTCCGCTCGATCCTCGCCGATGTGGTGCCGGGCTTCTTGCCGCCGGCGCATTATGCCGACCTCGATTTCTGATCGGTCGGGGCGGGTTGAGGGTCGGGTGCGCGCGCCGCGTGGCGGCACGACGGCCTCGCGAAAAAACGGTGTGACGAACTGAGAGGTCGACGGGGGCGCTGCCCCCGACCCCGGAGTATTTGTGACGAGATGAAGAGCGAAGAGTCCCTGAAAACCCGGCTGGTCGCGCAGGCGAAGGCTGAGGGGTTCGACAGCTGCCGGATCTGTCGGCCAGGCGATATTCCCGAGGTGCCCGGTCGCTTGCGTGAGTTTCTGGACGCGGAGCGGCATGGGCAGATGGACTGGCTGGCGGAGCGGACGGCTTGGCGCGGTGATCCGCAGGCTCTTTGGCCCGAGGCAAAATCGGTCATCATGCTGGCCGAGAATTATGGTCCCGATGAGAATCCGCTGGACCTGTTGGAGCGGCGGGATCGCGGGGCGGTCTCGGGTTACGCGCGTCACCGCGACTACCACGATGTCGTCAAGAAACGCCTGAAACGGCTCGCGCGCTGGCTGATTGCCGCGGCGGGTGAGGCGGAGGTGAAGGTCTTTGTCGATACGGCGCCTGTGGCCGAGAAACCTCTGGGTCAGGCGGCGGGGCTGGGTTGGCAGGGCAAGCACACCAACCTCGTCAGTCAGGACCTTGGAAGCTGGTTCTTTATTGGCTCGATTTTTACCACGCTTGAGCTGCCGGTCGATCCGGCAGAGCGGGACCATTGCGGGTCCTGTCGGCGCTGTCTCGACGTATGTCCAACGAACGCCTTTCCCGCCCCCTACAAGTTGGATGCCCGGCGCTGCATTTCTTACCTTACGATTGAACACAAGGGGCCGGTCGATCCCGAGTTGCGCCCCTCGCTGGGTAACCGGATTTACGGCTGTGACGATTGCCTCGCGGTCTGCCCGTGGAACAAGTTCGCCAGTCGCGCGAGAGAGGCGAAGTATCATTCGCGCGACGATCTGCGCGCACCGCCGCTGGCGGACCTGGCGCGGCTGGACGATGCGGGGTTTCGTGCGATGTTCAGCGGCTCTCCGATCAAGCGGATTGGGCGGGATCGGTTTGTGCGCAACGTGCTTTATGCGATTGGAAACAGCAGGGATGCCGGTTTGGCCGAGGTTGCACGCGGACTGGTCGGGGATCCGGACCCGGCGGTTTCGGACGCAGCCCGTTGGGCTGTTGCGCGGTTGGAAATGAAATAACCCCGGACCTCATATGAGATCCGGGGCTTATGTTCAGTCAGGTTTAACCGGAACGGATTAGCCGTCGACGATGATCGTCAGGCCACCATCGGCGCGGGTGTAGGCCCCAACGACGTCCATTTCGGAGTATCCGGCTGCTTCCAGCTCAGACTTGACCATAGTGTTGGCGGCGATTGCAGCGCGCATGTCAACAGCTGCTTCGTCTTCCCAAGCGACAACGTTCTGCGTTTGCGCCATGGTCATGATGGAGAGGGCCGAACGGTCCTGCATCTCGGCGAAGTCAGTTGCCTCGGCAACCGAGGAATCATCGAAGCTGGTCGGTACCTGACCGTCAGCAATCGTGGATTCAACCGAAGCTGCACCGGTGTCACCGGCCTGTGTCGAAAGCGAATCGTTGGATTCAGCACGGGCGCTATCGGTCTCGAACTTTTCAGCAGTGGTCACTTCGCCAGCCTGTGCGGCCTGCGAGCTTTGCGCCGACTCCGGCAGTGCGGTGGTGGAACCGGATTGTGCGATCGCGCCACCCGAAACGGTTGCAAGAATGGCTGCCACGCCGACGAGTTTCAAATTGGTACGCATAGTGTTATGCTCCTTGTTCAATTTCCCATCCGAAGAGATTGTTCTCGTTCGGTACGTTGTATGAGTGGACAACAGGGGAGCACGGAATTCGTTCCCTGCGATTTCGACAATCAACCGTTCGTGACAATTTGAAACCTGATCCCGTTTGATCCTGTCGCGACCCTGACCATATTTAAGGGAAGCCAGCAGGAGGTAGGGAATGCCGACATATTTCAAAGACCCCGACGCGCTCACGCGGTTGAGCCGTGAACAATTCCGCGTCACGCAGGAAAACGGCACCGAACGCCCCGGCACCGGAGAACTTCTGCACGAGAAGCGGCAGGGCATTTTCGTGGACATCGTGTCAGGCGAGCCGCTGTTCGCGTCGTCGGACAAATACGACAGCGGCTGCGGTTGGCCGAGTTTCACCAAGCCGATCGAGCCGGCGTATGTTACCGAATTGCGCGACGCCTCCCTTGGGATGGTGCGGGTCGAGGTCCGCTCGACCCACGGGGATAGCCACCTGGGCCATGTGTTCCCCGACGGGCCCGTTGATCGGGGCGGTCTGCGCTATTGCATCAATTCGGCCTCGATGCGCTTCGTGCCCAGGGACCAGATGGAGGCCGAGGGCTACGGCGACTACATTGATCAAGTGGAGGATATCTGATGGCAGAGCAACGCGCCGTTCTGGCCGGGGGCTGTTTCTGGGGCATGCAGGATCTGATCCGCAAGATGCCCGGCGTCCTCGGCACCCGCGTCGGGTACACCGGCGGGGATGTGAAGAACGCCACCTATGGCAATCACGGCAGCCATGCCGAGGGGATCGAGATCACCTATGACCCCGAACGTATCACCTATCGCCGGCTGCTGGAGTTCTTCTTTCAGATTCACGATCCCACGACCCTCAACCGGCAGGGGAATGACCGTGGACTCTCTTATCGCTCGGCCATCTATTACGTCGATGACACGCAAAAGCAGGTGGCCGAAGAGACCATCGCGGACGTCAATGCTTCGGGCATCTGGCCCGGTTCCGTGGTGACGGAGCTGGAGCCGGTCGGCGATTTCTGGGAGGCCGAGCCCGAGCATCAGGATTATCTGGAGCGGGTCCCCAACGGCTACACTTGTCACTATCCGCGCCCAGACTGGGTCCTGCCCCGGCGCGCGGCGGAATAGGGTCGCGCGATCCGGATTTAGCGGATTACCCCCGGCGTCAGGCATGTTACCCCCTGCCTGACCAAAGCGGAGCCGCGACCCATGTCCTTTACCCTTGCCACCTGGAACATCAACTCTGTCCGCCTGCGCGAACCTCTGGTCGCGCAGGTCCTGCAGGAAGAAGGGCCCGATGTGCTTTGCCTGCAGGAATGCAAATCGCCGGTGGACAAGATCCCGCTGGAGCAGTTTCGCGCCCTTGGCTATGAGCACATCGTCGCGCGCGGGCAGAAGGGCTACAACGGCGTCGCGATCCTGTCGAAGCTGCCGATCGAGGATGTGGGGGATCGCGATTTCGCGCAGCTCGGCCATGCGCGCCACGTCGCGGCCAAGCTGGCGAACGGCGTCACGATCCACAACTTTTACGTCCCGGCGGGTGGCGACAAACCTGATCGTGAGGTGAACGTCAAGTTCGGCCAAAAGCTCGACTACCTGACCGAGATGCGCGACTGGTTCCACGCCGAGGCGCCGCAAAAGGCCATCCTCGTCGGTGATCTGAACATCGCCCCGCGTGAGGATGACGTCTGGGACCATAAGAAGCTGTTGCGCGTCGTCTCCCACACACCCGTGGAAGTTGAGCATCTGGCGCAAACGCAGGACGCTGGCAATTGGGTGGACGTCACGCGGCAGGACATCCCCGAGGGCAATCTTTATTCATGGTGGTCCTACCGTTCGCCCGATTGGGACACGGCAGACAAGGGGCGGCGGTTGGACCACGTCTGGGCCACGCGCGATATCGCCAACGCAGGGCATTCGTCCCGCGTGTTGCGCCACGTGCGGGGCTACGAGAAACCCTCGGACCATGCGCCGGTGCTGGCCACGTTTGATCTGTAACTCTGCTCGGTGATCCCAAATGGACAAACGCCGCGACGCTGGCACCTTGGAAAGCCATGCCTGCCGGTCCATATAGGGGGCAAACGCGAAACTAACCGGGAATGAGATAATGATCGAACTGGGTGGACAGCAAACGCCAGCCCCCGCGGCGGGTGAGATGATCAAGGACGTGACCGAAGCGACATTCATGCAGGACGTCGTCGATGCCTCGCAAACCGCGCCGGTCATTGTCGATTTCTGGGCAACCTGGTGCGGCCCCTGCAAGACGCTGGGCCCGATGCTGGAAACAGCCGTCGCCAAGACCAAGGGCGCGGTGACGATGGCAAAGGTCGATGTCGACCAGAACCAGCGGCTGGTTCAGGCGCTGTCGCAGCAAGGCCTGCCGCTGCAATCCATTCCGACTGTCGTCGCCTTTGTCCAGGGACGCCCGATCGACATGTTTCAGGGCGCAGTGCCGGCCTCCGAGATCGACGCCTTTATCAAACGGGCGATTGATGCGGCGGGCGGCGATGCATCCGGCGGGTTGGACGAGGCTGTCGCGGCTGCGGACGAGATGCTGGAAGCCGGTGCAGCGCAGGACGCCGCTGAAACCTTTGCCGCGATCCTGCAGGAAGAGCCGCACCATGCCCGCGCCTATGCTGGCCTCGTGCGCAGCTACCTGGCCCTGGATCAGGTCGAGCAAGCCGAAGCGACGTTGAACGGCGCCCCGGTCGAAATCAGCCAGACGCCGGAGCTGGAGGCCGTGCACGCCCAGATCGAACTGGCAAAGCAGGCGGCGAACGCCGGTCCGGTCGCGGAATTGCAGGCCAAGGTCGAGGCCAGCCCCGACGATCATCAGGCGCGGTTCGACCTTGCCAATGCGTTGCACGCCAATCGCGACGTCGAAGGCGCGGTGAGCCAACTGCTGGAGCTGTTCCGCCGAGATCGCGAATGGAACGACGGCGCCGCCAAGACGCAGCTTTTCACGATTTTCGACGCGCTCGACGCAAAGGATCCAGTCGCCTTGGCGGGTCGCCGCAAGCTCAGCTCCATGATATTTGCCTGAGCCCGTCGTTGCGCTAGCTCACCGCCATGATCAGACCCGCCGATCTTCCGCAGGTGATTCCCGTCTTTCCGCTGCCCGGCGCGCTCCTGCTGCCCCGGGCGCGGTTGCCGCTGCATCTGTTCGAGCCGCGCTATCTGGCGATGCTGGAGGACGTGCTGAAAACGCCTGACAGAGTCATCGGCATGATCCAGCCGGACACCAACCCCAAGGCGACCGCGCCCGGCGATGGCCCGCCCCTGCATCGCATCGGTTGTGCCGGCCGGGTCACACAATTTTCCGAAACCGAGGACGGGCGCTACATGATTACGCTCGCCGGGGTGTCGCGCTACCGGATCGTTGAAGAGGTCGAGGGCTTTGTCCCCTATCGCCGCGTCCGCGTTTCCTGGGCCGGGTTCGAGCAGGACAACCGCCCACCCGATGCGGATCAAAGTTTTGATCGCGATAAGTTTCTCGACCTTCTTTCGCGTTACTTCACGGCCAAGGCCTTGGACACCGACTGGGACTCGCTGAAGGAAGCGGACGATGAGTTGCTGATCAATTCGCTCTCCATGCTGCTGGGCTTTGAACCAGAGGAAAAGCAAGCGCTGCTTGAGGCGCCATCGCTGTCGACACGTCGGGAAACTCTTGTCACCCTGATCGAATATGCCCTACGCGGGGGTGACGATTACGGAGTTATGCAATGACCACCGAAGAGACCCCGACCCTGTTCGACCGCCGCATGCTGGAGGCGCTGATCTGCCCGCAAAGCCATACGACGCTGGAATACGATGCCGAGGCGCAAGAGCTGATCAGCAAGCGCGCGAACCTCGCCTTTCCGATCCGCAACGGTATTCCCATCATGTTGGTGGACGAGGCACGGGTGTTGGACGCCTGAGCGCGGCGCCCGACCATGCGATCTTAGGTTTCATACCCATTAACCGGATTCCCCACCTCATGCGTTTGTGATTCACCTCCTGCAAAGAGCAGGAGACAATCAGGGTGCGTTTCGATTTTACCGATTTTGAGTGGTTTTCTGTCCAACCCTCGTTGTCCCAGAAGTCGCGTGGCGCGTGACGGGTGGATGATCGCCGGGTTTTGAATGGCATCTTCTGGCGGCCGCGGACGGGAGCGCCCTGGGCGGTCGAGGGCCATCGCGACACCGCTTCAGATCAGGTAGCCGCTCGCATTGGCGGCCATGGCGTCTAGGTCCCAGAGGCAGGAGCACGCCACATGAACCAGGTCGGGACCAGCGCGAGCAGGAATATACCGCATACGAAAGCCGTCCTGGAAGGCTGCGTTGGAGGATTGGATCATCACGGTCTGGCCCAGGAAGGATGACGCGGCGGGGGAGAGTTGCGCATCTGGCAGTCCCGACGCGTGCAGGGGGCCGGCCACCTCGCGCAGAAGCTCCATCGTTGTGCGCGCAACTTTATTACAAGTGACATTCCTGCTCGGAGATACATCGATGTAATCAAAACCCCTGCTGTGTTTTTACGGCTCACGAGGGGAACGATTGGCGCTAAGCGAAGCGGTGCTGCTTGGGCAGTTACAGGGGCCGAGGTGATCCTGTTGGCGGTGGTGGAAACCGGCGCTGGCGCAGGGCGCGGTGGCCTATCAGCAAGCCAATTTGAACATGATGCAGTCCCGCGAATCCGGCCTGCCGAGCCTGAGCTGCGGAGAACTGTTTCATCGGAACCTCTTCGTTGACAACACCGACCAGCCGGTACAGTAGGAGCGTAGGCCATCGTATGAGGCATCCCCGCCGACTTGACCGAAATGACACCGCAATGACCGGGATCCGGATCTATGATAAAGCGCTTCGTAATTACTCTCCTGCTTCTTGCATTGGTGGTCGGCGGCCTCGTGGGCTTCAACATGTTTCGCGATCAGATGATCGAGGATTTCTTCGCCAATCGGGCTGCGCCGACGCTACCGGTCGATACGGTCGTTGCCGAGGCGGGTCCTTGGACGCCGGCGCTTGAGGCGATCGGTACGGTCTATTCACGGCGCGGCATCGATCTTGCGGTCGAGGCAGGTGGTGTCGTCCGCGAGATCGGATTTGCGGCAAATGATCGCGTCGAGCAAGGCCAGATGCTGGTTCGAACCGCCGACGAGATAGAGCAGGCGGACCTCGCCGCGGCCCGAGCCTCATTGCATCTGGCCGAGCAGACGCTGGCACGGGCCGAGTCTCTAGGAGATCGCGGCATCGCGGCCGCCGCCAGAATTGAGGAGGCCGAAGCCGCCGCCAACTCGGCGCGTGCGCAGATGAGTCGCATCGAGGCAATCCTTGACCAGAAGGTGCTCGAAGCACCCTTCGCTGGTGAGATCGGCATCCCCTCGATCGAGGAAGGCCAGTTCGTGAGCGTTGGCAGCATCGTGGCGACCCTGCAGGACACCGACAGGCTGCGGGTCGACTTCTCGCTACCCGAACAGGAACTGGCGCAGATCGGCATCGGCCAGTCGGTCACGCTGGTCGCCGACTCGGGGGCGACCGCCTCGGGGTCGATCACGGCGATCGAACCGCGGATCGATCCGACCACGCGCCTGGTGGAAGTGCGGGCCGAACTCAAGAACGAGGATCAGGTCCTCAGTCCCGGCCAGTTTGTTCGCGTCAGGGTCGCGCTGCCGGACAAGAAGAACGTGGTGGCACTGCCCCAGACGGCGGTCGTGACCAGCCTTTATGGCGATTACGTCTTTGCGGTCGTTCCGGACGAGAACGGCACGGACGCAGAGCCGAGGCTGGTGGCGAATCAAGTCTTCGTCCAGACGGGCTCACGCCAGAAGTCCCTGGTCGAGATCATCGACGGGATCGACGCAGGCGATCGCATCGTCGTCGCGGGCCAAAACCGGTTGTCCAACGGTGTGCCGGTCACACTGGTTGGCACCGACGCGCCCGAGGTCTCTCCCGAATCTGAATCCGAAGCGGAACCTGAGACTGGAACCCTGCCACCGGAACCGGAGCGGGGCGAGCGTGCCGATAACAACGCCGCGATTGGGACGGGTGCGGCGCAGGCCGCGGAGGCAGCCGAATGAGCCTTCCCGAGCTCTTCACCCGCCGGCCCGTCCTCTCGACCGTGCTGGGCTGCCTGATCTTGCTGCTGGGCTTCCAGGGCCTCTTTAACCTGCCGGTACGTCAGTATCCCAAGGTCGAAGAGACGGTCATCACGGTAAATACGATCTATCCTGGGGCCAGCGCCGACCTGATCCAGGGATTTGTCACCGGGCCGATCGCGGCGGCGGTCTCGACGACTGAGAACGTGGATTACGTCACGTCGCAGAGCCGTCCGTCCCGCAGCTCCGTCACGGTTCAGATGCAGCTTGGCGCCAATCCGGATATCGCGCTGACCGAGGTTATGTCCAAGGTGCAGCAGGTTCGCGGCCAGTTGCCAACCGCGGCCAAGGATCCGGTGATCGTCAAGGGTACCGGCCAACAGTTCGCCATCATGTATCTCGCTTTTCAGAACGAGAACATGAGCCCCGAGCAGTTGACCGAATACCTTGAGCGGGTGATCCGGCCGCGCATGTCGACGATCGAAGGCGTGGCCGAGGTCCAGATTCTCGGCGCCGCGAACTATGCAATGCGGGTCTGGATCGACCCGGTGCGGCTCGCTAGCCGCGGTGCCACGGCTAGCGAGGTGCTGAACGCGATCAACGCCTCGAATTTCCTTTCGGCGCCTGGGCGGACTAAGAACGATCTGGTCTCATACGCGATCACGCTCGAGTCGACGTTGCAAACACCCGAGGCTTTCGGCGCCCTGCCTATTCGCTCCGACGGCGATGACGTGGTGCGCCTGAGGGACGTGGCTGAGATCGAGCTGGCAGCCGAGAGTTCCGATACGGTGGTCCGCTTCAACGGACAGCCAGGCACGTTCATCGGCATCTTCCCGACGCCGTCGGCCAATCCGCTCGACACCGCAAGCGCAGTCCTCTCTGAACTGCCGGCCATCCAGACGAGCCTGCCGGAGGGCATGACAGTTTCGATGGTGTACGACTCGACCGAGACGATCAGCGCCTCGATCGAGGAGGTCTTCAAGACAATCGCCGAGGCGGTGATCATCGTGATCCTTGTGATCCTGCTGTTCCTGGGATCTTTCCGGTCGGTCCTGATGCCGATTGTGACGATCCCGCTTTCGCTGGTCGGCGTGTGCTTCTTCCTCTACGCGATGGGATACTCCATCAATCTCCTGTCGCTCCTTGCGATGGTGCTGGCGATCGGCCTTGTGGTCGACGACGCGATCATCGTGGTCGAGAACATCCATCGTCACGTCGAGGAGGGCTTGCCCCCCATGGCGGCGGCGATCAAGGGTATGAAGGAGATTTGGCTGGCGATCGTCGCAATGTCGCTGACGCTGGTCGCCGTGTTCATCCCGATCGGCTTCACCGGCGGTCTCACCGGCTCCTTGTTCCGCGAATTCGCCTTTACACTGGCCGGGGCGGTATTGATCTCCGGTATCGTCGCGCTGACCATCACACCGATGATGTCAGCGCGGCTGCTGACGTCAGGCGGACACAGCCGGTTTCAGAAGGTCGTCGACCGGACCTCGGACCGGGTGTCGAACTGGTACGAGCGCCGGGTCGAAAGCTCACTCGACTACAGTCCGGTGACGATGCTGATGGTGGTCGTCCTCGTTGGGCTGACCGGCTTCATGTTCCTCAACACCTCCAGCGAGCTCGCCCCGGAGGAGGATTCCGGGGGCCTGTTTTCGTTGGTCACGGCACCGCGCTACGCCACCAGCGAATACACCAGCCGCTACGCCGCCGAGATCGGCGAGCGCACCCGCGACATCGAGGAAGTGCGCGCTCAGTTCTCCATTGTCGGCCTGGGCGGAGCCACGAATACCGGGTTCTCGATCTGGGCACTGAAGGACTGGTCCGAGCGTGAGCGCAGCCAGAGCGAGATCAAGGCCGACATCCAGAATCGTATTTCGGGTGTGAACGGGGTCGAGGCGCTGGTCTTTGCGCCGCCGTCGCTGCCCGGCGCGGGCGGTGGCCTGCCGATCTCGATGGTGATCCAGTCCACCGGCAATCCGAGCCAGGTCTACGAGGTCGCCGCCGAAATCCAGCGCGAGGCACAGAAAACGGGCCGGTTCATCGTGGTCCAAAACTCACTCGCCTTCGACGCGCCGCAGGTCACCGTGACCATCGATCGCGATCGCGCGGCGGCGCTGAACGTTCCGGTTCGCGACGTGGGCAGCACGCTCGGCCTTCTGGTGGGCGGTGGCGCCATCAGTCAGTTCGATCGCGAGTCGCAGAGCTACGACGTCATTACCCAGGTGCCGCAGAACTTCCGCGAGAACCCCGAGCGGCTGGGCGAGTACTTCCTGCGGTCGACAACGGGCGAGATGATCCCGCTTTCATCGGTGATCGAGGTCTCGACCAACGGCTCGCCCGCGGCGATCGAGCAGTTCAACCAGCTGAATTCGGCCACGATTTCGGCGCTCCCGCTACCCGGCGTTACCACAGGCGAGGGGCTCGGGACGATCGTGGAGATCGCCGAGCGCGTGCTGCCCGACGGCTTCTTCATCGAGTATTCCGGCCAGTCGCGGCTGGAGGTCTCGCAGGGTAACACGATTCTGGTCGCCTTTGGCGCGGCGGTCGTGGTGATCTATCTGCTGCTGGCCGCACAGTTCGAAAGCTTCCGGGATCCGCTGATCATCATGATGTCGGTGCCGCTGGCGATTTTCGGTGCGATCCTGCCGCTGAATCTCGGCCTCGGGACGCTGAACATCTACACTCAGGTCGGGCTGATCACGCTGATCGGCATCATCACCAAGCACGGCATCCTGCTGGTCGAGTTCGCCAACCAGCGGCGCGATGACGGACTGTCGATCCGCGATGCGATCGTGCAGTCGGCGAAGGTGCGGCTGCGGCCGATCCTGATGACCACAGCGGCCCTTGCGCTGGCCGTTGTGCCGCTGATGATAGCCGAAGGCGCCGGCGCGGCTGCGCGCCAGGCAATGGGACTGGTGATCTTTACCGGCCTCGTGGTCGGCACGCTTTTCACGCTGTTCGTGGTCCCGATGTTCTATACGATCATTTCCAGAAAGTCGCGCGGCCGCCGTCCGGCCGAAGAGGGTGTCGCAAACAGCGAGACCGCCCCGCCTGCGCCCGCGGAATAGCCTCCTGCTGGGGCAATCCACCTCCGCTGGCAACGCGGAGTGCGCCACCGCCCACGAAGATCGGCATCGATATGCCATCGTCCAAGTCTTCCGGCAATCCCCTATGCTTAGCGGGGTTCGGTGGTAGAATTCACGCGGCCGTTTTCAGTTTTATTGCGGGTATGATGCCGCGGATGCCCATGCTCGGGCGGTCGTCTGATTTCTTCGGCGAGGCTTGCGGCGTCAAATAGGACAGGCGCTCACCAAGTTGATCAAGGACCGAGACGTGCTTCTCGCCTACCACGACTTTTCGGCCAAAGCATATTCGGACCTCGAACCCCATCGAGAGCATCTTTGCCACCGCCCGCTACCGGACCGACACGAGGAGGTGCTGCCTGAGCCGGAAAACCGGCCTCTCGGTGGCATTTCGGCTCATTATGTCGGCGCAATCGAAATCGCGGAAGTTCGCCGGCGCGAACCGCTTGCCAGAATTCACTCAGAGGATAGCCCTCAAAGATGGCCGCAACCAACGTCCGACCACCGCCTGATCACGCCGTCATCAAGTTTTGGGCATAACTCGTGACACCCAGCCAAGTCCGGCAATTACAGATTCCATCGCTGTCTCCTCCCTAT
>OJBP01000790.1_pt1 | contig 13188 bp, 13 predicted proteins | sample 1590691 | NCBI WGS metagenome assembly OJBP01 (sample SAMN05416848, study PRJEB24817) | seawater metagenome | isolation source: Sea water | place: Canada:Atlantic | collected 2013-07 | reverse complement strand
ATCTACACTATCCTCTTCGTCGGCAGCGTCAGATGTGTATAAGAGACAGGGGTAATGCCGGTTACGTAGCAAGCGAGGACAATCGGCATTTCCTCTACCGCGAATACATCCGCATCCTCGCCCGCCTGAGGCCTGTCGCATTCGTAATGGAGAACGTGAAGGGCTTCTTGTCCGCCAGCGTCGATGGCGAGAACATCTTCTCTAAGGTCGTCTTAGATCTGATGGCGGCTGGCGGGTCCAAGGACAGCTACACTATCCTGCCACTCGTCGTCAGCAATGCCCGGGGCGGCTCTGCTCATATTCTCCGGGCAGAGGAGCACGGGGTCCCGCAACGCCGTCATAGGGTTTTTCTGTTCGGCATCCGGCATGACTTCCCTTGCCAGATGTCGGTCTTCCAGCTCCCCGAACACCATCTGCGGCCGCGCGATGTTGCGCCCAGCGTAAGACAGGTTCTGGGCGGGATGCCCGTCCTGCGCAGCCGGCTGAGCAAGATTAAGGACTCGCCGTCCGCATGGCGCGCGATCGTTGCGGAAGCCTTCCGGCTGGCTGCCCGAGCGGCATTTGACGAGGAAAGCGAGCAGATCGATATGGTCGCGTTGAGGCTGTTTGCCAACGCTGAAGCAGTGAGTGGTCGCAACGATGTCCTGCCGACGAAATCAACGGAATCCGCGATTGTGGATGACAAGGAGTTGGCAGATTGGCTGATCGATCCCGAACTCGATCACCTACCAAACCACGAAACGCGCGGACACATGGAAAGCGACCTCGCACGGTATGCCTTTGCTGCCACGTTCGCGGAGATGTTCGACCGCTCCCCAAAAGCGTCCGAGTTTCCAGCCGGCCTAGCGCCAGCCCACCGTAACTGGACCTCGGGCAAGTTCGCTGATCGCTTCCGCGTGCAGTGCTGGGACCAGCCTTCGACCACGGTCACAAGCCACATAGCCAAGGACGGACACTATTTCATCCATCCGGATCCTCTTCAGTGTCGAAGTCTGACTGTTCGCGAGGCTGCGCGACTCCAGACCTTTCCTGACAACTATCTGTTCGAGGGAAATCGCACGCAGCAATTCACGCAGGTGGGCAATGCGGTCCCCCCCTACCTAGCCTTCCAGATCGGGAAGGTCATTCAGCGAGTGCTCGAATAATGCTGGCGCGAAGGCTCTCATGACCGCGCGTCGCGCTTGGTCGTTCCTGACAATCGAAGGCGTCCGTCAATATGGCGGCAACGCCGGGTATAACGACGATCCAGCCAGCGCCTATAGATATGACAGCAGCGTTCCGAGCCACCTTCAGGTGAAGCCAGGCGATATAGTGATCATCCGCTCCCGTTCAGCCACTATCGGATTGGCCGAGATCGGTCCAGAAGGAAAACGGAGAAAAGGAGAGGCTGCACTGCCCGCTCTGTGGAGCGGGCAATATCAAGAAGCGCGTTACGATGCTTCCGCCGTGGATGTGCAAGGCAGGACACGGATTTGAGGATCCCGTCGTCGAGCAGGTTCCGGTTATTAAGTATACGGCTCACTGTGGGGGCACTTTTGTCCCCTACCCGTCTCTCCCCGTTGCGCGCGTGCACGAAGCAGTTCTGCGCCCCAGCGATCAAATGTCGATCAAGGAGATTGACCTTGCAGCTCTGGAGCCGTTCTTGGGCAGCGAGCTTCCAATCGCCAGCCTGATCCGGCACTTCGCCGGCTCGGTAGCGGTTCCCGAACTCGCCACCGAGAACGAGCCACCTCCGGCTTCGGTCATCGAAACCCGACGGCGCATCTTGCGCGAGATTGCTCTCCGTCGCGGGCAGCGCCGCTTTCGCGACCGGCTAATCAAGCGATACGGACCGCAATGTCAGATCAGCGGCTGCCACTTCCCCGGTCTAATCGAGGCGGCGCACATTCGGCCCTATTCCACTAGCGAGGACAACGGCGCCGGTAACGGCTTGCTGCTGCGTAGCGACCTCCACACGCTATTTGATCTCGGGCTGCTGGGTATCGATCCCGGTAAGCTACGGATCGCGCTTCACCCCGCTTTGCTTGCGGCGGGCTATGCAGAATTTGGCGATCGGACTTTGCTAGTAAACGGCACAAGCGGGCCTGCCCGAGCGGCATTGGAAGAGCGCTGGCAGTTCTTCAAGATGCAGCTGGAGGCTGTCGTGGCCACCGGATGACAATCAGGAATTGATGGATAGGCTGTAGACACCCTCTGCACGACTGGCAGTTCTCACGGGCGCGTCTGGATAGTGCTCCCGCATGACGGCGATCAGGCGTGCCCGATAGTCCTCCGGCATCCTCTCTCCCACGATGACTTCCCTGACCGCTGCGCGGTCGTAGGCTCGCCGCAAGGGACGTGTGTCGTCCAAGTCGGTCTGGACCAGCAGGCGACGTTCCCGCTCGTACCTCCACTCGGAAGGCTTTGTCGCAAAGACGTGCTGCCAAATTTCGCGCATCGTGCGGAGCGCTTCCGCGCCCGAATCCTCGTACATCGCAACCTCATCCGGTCGCAGGATCTGCCCTGAGCCCGAGCAGTATGCTCCGCTTCCTGAATCGCGATATCACTGTACCAGTCCTGATCCCAAGCCACGCCATAGATGAAGCTGTCCACGCAGGGAGGCTTATCCCGATAGGTAACGTCGAGCACATAGCTGCCCCTACCATCCCCCTTGATGGCATCCTCATCGAATGCGATGCAGAAACCCCGCAGACCTTCGCCATAATGCGACCACATCAGCAGATTGTCGGCCTCATCACTGAAGCAGGAAACCCGCATTTTCTGCCGCATTTGCTCAAACGGCGGTGCGTACGACTGACACTCGTCGAAATAGTCGTCCACCGACTTTTGTATGAGCGGATCACTTTTTGCCTCGGCGACCGTCCGGCAATGAAAACCCCAAACTTTCAGAGCAGCCAGATATCGCTCGGGTTCCCGATCGGGGTCAGGAATTCCGTTGGATATCCTCGTCCAAAATTCAAATGGGTCGTTGTACGCAGCATAGTGCTGGCAGAACAGCTGTCCCTTCTCCAAGTTTTGGAGCGCATTGTCGCTGGGACGGCTGAACTTGAGAAGCTGACCGCCGACACGCATCCGCCATTACCTCCAATCGAATAAGCGCTAGACGCTGTTGTCAGACCAAATGCACGGGCCCGGTTGGCCGCAAGATCCTCCGCAATTTGTTCGCCCGGCCTAAGCAAAAGGCTGCCAATCCTGGCAAAAGGGCGGAGCAGTGCGACTAGACTGACAGCACGACGTTACTAGCAGGTGCATTTTGGTCTGACGAAACCAACCTGACCCCTTTGGCTCGAAACATTCGGATTCGAACCGGCGTTAACATAAGATTAGTTGCCGTCTCTCCGTGCTGTCACGCCTTGCCCCACGTCGGGGTGGCCGGTCACTGGAGGAAAGGTGAGACTCCAGCAACCGGCCTGCCGGTGTTTTTCCGCGACCGCCGGCTGCGCGTGCTCCCTGGAAACCGCAGGGAGCGGGCTCGCGCCGCGCTACCCGCTCACGCAGGCATCAAGTGCCCTGCGTGCGGTGTCGAGCGTGGTCACGCGAAGGCGAGCCAGTGGCTTGTTGCGGAAGGTCTCCAAGGTGTTGAGATTGCTGTTGCGGCCGGTCTTCGACCCCGGAAGCCAATCGGGCGCAAGGTCGTTGATCCGTCCCTCGGCGAGCGATCGGGTGAAGTAGAGCAGCGGCGTCCCCGCGCGTTTCTCGACTGCCACCTCGTGGCCGCACGCGGTGCGATAGCGCAGGACATACTTCGAATGCCCTTTCGGGTGCTCCTCGATGTTGCGGTGGCTGACGAGAAGCGTGTGCAGTTCAGCGGTCTGGCGACCAAGGCCGGTGGTGTGGTCCATATTCAATCTCCTGTTTTCTGAATTCAGTTCCGAATGCCAAGTCTGGCGGTGAGGCTGGTGATGACCTTGGAGGACAATGCGCTACCTTGATCGAACCAGTCTCGAGCGTGTTCAAAGGTGAAGCCCAGCTCGTTGCCGAGAGTTGAGAGGGGCCCCAGATTGACGATGCTGGCGATGAGCAGCCCTCGTGTCGCACCGCATGCATCGGAGTTGGCCAGCTCGCGGGTCAGCCAGGCAGGATCGATCTGCGAAACCTTGAAGTCCTTCCTGCCGACAAGCCATTCAAGCGCGTCGAGGGCATTGAGCGAGACGAACGCCGGCGCTGCCTTGCCACGCTGCCGGACGGCACGGTCGGCACTTGTCCGGACCTGCTTGCCTGGGCCGCAACGGTTACGAACTGTCCGGATGTCGAGACCGGAAAGAAGGGCGAGATCACCCACGCTCAATGCGGTTTCGGTCTCGCCGTGGAACCCGCCTTCAATCGTCTCGATGAGATTGAGCCAAGCAAACGAGAGGTTGTAGAGATGCCTGACGGCGCCATTCCGTGCCCCGGTCAGATCCGTGCCGCCAAGCGCGACGTCCGGCAGGGTCGAGAGGAAGTGCTCGAGGAAATAAAGGTTGTCGTTTCGGCCGAATTCGGTGTCCGGGCGGTTGGCATCGTCGATCGACAGCCCGCGAGCGGAGATCATGATGTGAAGTCGCCGGACCCGCTCGGCGATGTCGAACCGGTCGAGGTCAATTGCAGCAATCGCTTCCTCGGACAGGTTCTCATCCGCGAGCCCCTCAACCTCGATGCCGAGAAAACGGTTTCGAAGTTCTTCACCCAGTGGTGCAGCCAGCGTGAAATAGAGATCATCTGCCTTGAGCAGAAGGCAGTGCCTCAGATTGGTCTCGGTGTTCGTGAGAGAGGGGATTTCCATGACTGCGCTCCGTTGTGATATCCTCATATCACTCAATCGGAGGATTCGGTCAAGCTGAAAATGATATCCACATATCACAGGTCGCTTCGATCCAGTCGGGGGTGGTCCATATTTAAGCGATCGGCACGTCTCAGCCTTCTCGTTTACCAAGGCCTCCGCTCCAGGCGCACCACGTTATGAGCCCTGCCCTCCGGTTCGTATTCAGTAAAAAGCCACGTCCAGCGTCGCAGCTGGTGCCGGACAAACTGGCTGAAGCTGTCCGCCTGATCGTCGTACTTGCCGTGCGGGAATGCACGAAGCTCGTTCCGGAAGTCGTCGAGCCAGAGCGCCTCTCGTGGCAACAGAAATCGTCCTGATTCTACTTCCGCGATGCAGGCATTGAACCGGTCTTCTTTACTGGCCACGGGGGTGGCCGCAATTGGACGCAACCTATTCGTCGCGCGGAGCTCTTGGAGCAGTGCATGCCCGCTACCTGCCTTTTCAATGATGACCCGGTCGGCACGGTATCGTCGGCTGAGATCCTGGACCGCGCGGAAGAGGTCGGGATAGTCGAGCCGTTTGCGGAGCACGTCGAGGAGGTACCATTGCCTCTCGTGGCGCTCGAAGCCCCAGGTCGTGCAAACCGAGAAATCGCTGATCGGTGCCGCGCTCATTCCGGTGTCCCAGCTCTGCACCACCTTGAGGAAGTCATGCCGTTCCGGAGGTTCATCGTAGGTCCCGAACCACTCGAGCCGGATCATGTTGCCCTCGGCGGTAACGGGCTCCTGCTGGTACTGCGAAGAGAAGACCACCGGGCCGAGATCACGACGCAACCGATCAAGCGTCGCGCGGTTTTCCCGGGAAGGGTTGAGCAGGTCGCCGATTGATCGATGGTGTGACCGTCCCCTCCCGGTCGCGATGCGCTCCTCCTTCTCGGCAATGGCGGGAAGGTTGAGGTGCCTATATCCCTTCTCGAACATGTAGGCGGGCAGGTCATCCTCGTGGAGGCGTTGCTGAATCGAGATGATACGTCCCGTTGCCTTGTTGTTGAGGCGGCTCAGCAAGGTGTTGTCGAACCAGTCGCGCAGGTTCTGCCGTTCGACAGCGCTCTTTGCCTCGTCGGCCTTCATGCAATCATCGACGATGATGATGTCGGCTCCAAAGCCCGTGATTGAGCCCTGTACCGAGACAGCCTTACGCACGCCGCCTGCCGTCGTCTCGATTTCCAGGGCGCGGTTGCCGCGATCGCTTATGCGGGTGTCCGGAAAATCCTTCCGGTACCACTCGCTTTCCATGAGCGTACGGGTCTGGTTCGAATGGTGCCGAGCGAGGTCCTGGCTGTAACTCGCCACCATGATCTTGGCTTTTGGCTCGTGCCCGCTTGCCATGCGTTGCCATGCGCTCGAGATTATAGGCCGCTCTCGTTGTCCAGCTTTCGGATTTCGCGCTCGCTTCGAGCGAGGCGAGAACCTCGTCAGCGACGCCCGCTTCCTCGGCAGCAGCGATCATCTCATAGGTCAGGGCCTCCACCCCCTTGACCATCACCGACCGGATCAATTTGATTGTAGAGGCGCGGCCAACCTCGCTGCCGACGATGCTGGTGTTTGCAAACCCTAGTGCTTGCAGCGCGTCCTGCGCATCCGCGGCGCACGCCCCTGCCAGCAGGACCGGGACCTCCAGCCGGGCGGGATGGACCGGAGCCAGGATGGCAGCATCGACATATTTCGCGCCATGCTGCTCGATGACTTTGGCTGCTTCCCGTTTGGTGTCCGGGGCCACGGAGTTCATATCGATCCAGACGGCTCCGCGATCCAGCATCGGCGCACAGGTTTGGGCGGCCTCCAGCGCGGCATCGGCGGTGACCAGCGAGAGCACCAGCCGCGCATTCTGGAGCGCTGCCTGCGGATCGCTCGACGGCATGACAAGCGTTCGCGCCATCGCATCGCGGCGGCCTGGATCGATATCGAAGGCGCGCGCCTTCTCGCCCCAGCACGCGGCTGCGGCAAAGGTGCCCGCAGCTTCGCCAAAACCGATGAGAGTCAGTGCGGTATCCATTACAGGAGCATGGGGGCGTCCTGTCGCGCCGACTAATGAATAGACCGGCCAAGCGATAAGTTTTTACGAATAGGCAAATGCGGTTTCGCGGAGGATTGCATGCATGGCCCGCCGCGCAGCCGTAGGCTTCCAGTCGCGCCGCGTTGTGATCCCGATGGTACGGGCAACTTCGACCGGCGGTGCAATGGAACTGATCAATCCGCTTTCGATTTCCACGCGCAGCTGGTCGGGCGACAGGAGCGAGAGCATGTCGGTTTCGAGTAGCAGTTCGCGGATCGTGAGAACCGAACCGCACTCGATGTGGACTTGCGGTTCCGGGCGCCCGCCGTCACCGATCATGTCCTCCCAATACCGCCGCAGCGGCGTATCCCTGGACGGGAGCACCCAGGGATAATCGTGAAGGGTCCCGTCACAGACATCAGCCACCGCCGCGACCGGATGGCCGGCGCGCATGACGATCTGCGGGCGGTCGGTGAACGACACCTCCTGGGCCAGGTCTTCGGAGTTATCGTCCGGACGGAGCGCTCCGAGCAGGAGGTCGATTTCGCCGTCGCGCAAGGGACCGGCCAGTTCCGCATAACTGCCTTCGAGGACGGCAATCTCGACACTCGGGTGATGCTTGGTGAACTGCAAGATCGCGCGCGGCAGCCAGCGCGCGCGTGACAGCGGCATCGCGCCGATCACGACACGGCCCCCAGCCCTGCCTGTCCAAACCGCGACTTCCGACAATCCGTTGCGCAGTTCCGCTTGGGCGAGGCTGAAATTGCGCGCTCGCATCGCTCCCTTGCTTGTAAGCGCAAGATAGCGTCCACGCCGTTCGACCAGCCTCTCTCCCAAGGCGACTGACAGATCGGCAACCGCCCGGTGCAGCGATGCTGCCGAAACGCCGACAAGCTGTGCCGCTGCCGAATAGCTACCCGTTCGGGCTAGCGCGATATAGGCCCTCATCTGGGTGGCGGTCACGCGGGGCGAGCCGATCAAATCGAGAGCGGCCCGGGCGCGCTCGGCCAGTGACAGGGCCGGCTGCGTCGGCTTCATTCCGCCCGGTTCCCGGTGGAACAGGCGGCAGTCGAGTTCCGCTTCGAGGCGAGCAATCGCCTGGGTAAGGGCAGGCTGGGTCAGATTGACCGATCTTGCCGCCGCCGTGACCGTGCCATGCTCGACCGTTGCAGCCAGCGCTGCCAGATGCCGGATATTCGGGAGCCGTTCGATCACCCGGCTGGATTAGCAAAAACTTATGCGTCGGCAAAGCTTCCCATTGGCAAGGTGGAAGCGGCCGGCGCAAGCGAGGGCGGAAGGAGATTGCGATGGGTGTCGTCGTGCAGAAGATCGAGCGGGCCGACCGCGACGTGATTGACGGCCTCGCGGCTTGCGGGGTCGCCACGGTTCACGAGGCGCAGGGGCGCAAGGGCCTGCTCGCAAGCTACATGCGCCCGATCTATGCGGGGGCGAGAATTGCCGGGAGCGCGGTGACGATCAGCGCGCCGCCGGGCGACAACTGGATGGTCCATGTCGCGATCGAACAATTGCAGGAAAGCGATGTCCTGCTGCTGGCCCCTACCAGCCCTTGCGAAGATGGATACTTCGGAGACCTCCTGGCAACGAGTGCAATGGCACGCGGCTGCCGCGGACTGATCATCGATGCGGGTGTGCGCGATCTGCGTGACCTGACCGAAATGGGCTTCCCGGTCTGGTCCAAGGCGGTGTTTGCGCAGGGTACGGTCAAGAACACGCTCGGCAGCGTCAACGTGCCTGTCGTATGCGCGGGCGCACATGTCGAAGCGGGCGATGTGATCGTGGCTGATGATGACGGCGTCTGCGTGGTGAAACGGTCGGAAGCGGCGGATGTGCTCGAAAAGGCGCGTGCCCGCGAAGCGAATGAAGAGGAAAAACGCCAGCGGCTTGCCAAGGGCGAACTTGGCCTCGACATGTACAAGATGCGCGAACGGCTCGAAGCCGAAGGCCTGCGGTACATCTGATGCAATCGAGTGCGCCGGTGATGTGGATGCGCGGCGGGACGTCGAAGGGTGGCTATTTCCTGTCCGGCGATCTTCCCGCCGACGCGGACGAACGCGATGCGTTCCTGCTGCGCGCCATGGGCAGCCCCGATCCGCGTCAGATCGACGGGATGGGCGGGGCCGACCCGCTCACGAGCAAGGTCGCGGTCGTAGGGAAGTCCAACCGCGAAGGGGTAGATGTCGACTATCTGTTCCTCCAGGTTTTTGTCGACCAGGCTCTCGTTTCGGATCAGCAGAACTGCGGCAATATCCTTGCCGGGGTTGGCCCATTCGCGATCGAACGCGGTTTGGTGGGACCAGGCGGCGACGAAACCCGCGTTACGATCTACATGGAAAATACCGGGCAGGTCGCAGTGGCGACGGTTCAGACGCCCGGCGGCGTGGTCAGCTATACCGGCGATGCCGCGATCGATGGTGTGCCCGGTACCCACGCTCCCGTTCCGGTCGAGTTTCGCGATACCGCCGGATCCAGTTGCGGCGCCCTGCTGCCAACCGGCAATCCCGTCGACATGATCGAGGGGGTGGCCTGCACCCTGATCGACAACGGGATGCCTTGCGTCGTGTTCAGCGCGGAAGATGTCGGGGCGAGCGGGTATGAAAGCCGTGACGAGCTCGAAAGCGACGCCTTCGCTTCCGTTCGCCAGCGGATCGAAGCGATCCGGCTCGCGGCAGGGCCGCTGATGAACCTTGGCGATGTGACCGAGAAGACCGTTCCCAAGATGACCTTGGTCGCCCCGCCGCGGAAAGCGGGGGCAATTACAGCCCGGACGTTCATTCCGCACCGGGCGCATGCCTCGATCGGGGTGCTCGGCGCAGTGACCGTGGCGACCGCCTGTCTGGTGGAGGGCTCGCCTGCGCATGCCGCCGCGGTCATTCCTGCAGGCAGGAAGAAGCGCCTCGGTATCGAGCATCCAACTGGCGAACTCAGCTGCCTGCTTGAAACCGACGACGCTGGCGCGGTGTGCAGTGCGGCGCTTTTGCGGACCGCGCGCAAGCTCATGGATGGAGAAGTCTTTGCCTGACCGGATCACCAGCTGGCACCCGCATCCGTCCAAGCCGAAATACACTCCGCCGCCCGGCGCGGTCGATGCGCATTGTCACGTCTTTGGCCCGATGGCGCAGTTCCCCTTCAGCGCGAAGGCAAAATACCTGCCGGAAGATGCAGGCGCCGACATGTTGTTCGCTCTGCGCGATCATCTTGGCTTCTCGCGCAACGTGATCGTCCAGCCGAGCTGCCACGGGACCGACAATTCGGCGACATTGAACGCGATCGCAAAGTCCGAAGGCAGGGCCCGCGGCGTCGCGGTGGTCGAACCCGGGATTTCCAGGGAGGACCTGCATGTCCTCCACGAGGGCGGTATTCGCGGGATCCGGTTCAACTTCCTCAAGCGGCTGGTCGACACTGCCCCGCGCGACGATCTCCTCGAGGTTGCGCGCCGGCTGCCCTCTGGCTGGCATGTGGTCATCTATTTCGAGGCCGAATTGCTGGATGAATTGCGGCCGTTCATTGACGCGATCCCGGTCCCTGTAGTGATCGACCACATGGGACGCCCCGATGTCTCGCAAGGACCCCAGGGTCCCGACATGCGTGCCTTCCGCGCATTGCTCGATAGCCGCGCCGATATCTGGTTCAAGCCGACATGTCCTGACCGGCTCGATGCGGTGAAGGATGGCGGACAAGGCGACCCGTGGGAAGGTTTTGCTGCGGCCGTCGCGCCGCTTGTGGCCGATTATCCCGATCGGTGCATCTGGGGTACCGACTGGCCCCATCCCAACATGCAGGACGAAATCCCCGACGACGGCCATCTGGTCGATATGATCCCCAGGATAGCTCCGGGCGGGCTGCTCCAGCAAAAGCTGCTGATTGACAATCCGATGCACCTCTACTGGTCAGGCTGAAACGCGGCCCTAGCCCAGCCTGAACTCCTGAACTGCGCGGGATACGCTAGCGCACAGGGGTGCGATCCTGCTCTGAGCGGGAACTCTTGGAATACTTTTTCTGACCGACCTCAACCGGTCGCTGCGCAGCGTGGAGGCGCTGGGCGACGTGCCCCGCATCGTCATCCCGTCGAGCTTTGACGGATATCGCGATCGAAGGCTGGTTGGCCGTGCCGCACGGATATCGTCCCCGCCCATCCGGTTGTACTAAAGTCGATACGGCCAAATGGCGCCAGTCGTGCTATCCTGGCTCGATGGTCAGCGAGCTGAGCGATATCCGGTCTTTTCTCGAGCACACGGCCCCGTTCGACGCACTCGACCGCGACACGCTGGTCTCTGCCGTACGCCGGGTGACGGTTCGGTACTACCGCTCCGGGGAGGAAATCCTGGCGAGCGGCGGGCACAATGAACATCTCTACATCGTGCGTTCGGGATCGGTCGAACTGCGGCTTGCGGGAGACGATCTGACGGCGCATCTCGATGCGGGAAGCTGCTTTGCCTTTCCCTCGCTGCTGCGCGGGGGCGAGGTGCGCAATACGACCGTCGCGCTGGAGGACACGCTCGCCTATCTCTTGCCGGGGGACCTTTTTCGCGAGCTGCGCCAGAAATCGACCGCCTTTCGCGAATTCTTTGCCGAGAACGAGAGCGCGCGCATCCGCAATGCCGTGCGCGACCTGAAGAGCAGGCACTCCAGCCTGCTCGGACAGCGCAGTATCCGGGAACTCCTTACGCATCGCCGACCGGTATCCTGCAATCCGGATACGCTTGTTTCCGATGCCGCCACGCTGATGAGCCACCACGATGTGAGCACGCTGGCGATTTGCACAAACGACAAGCTGGTCGGGATCTTCACCGACAAGGACCTGCGCAACCGGGTTGTCGCGACGGGGCGCAGTTTCGATACGCCTATCAGCGCCGTCATGACCCCGGCGCCATGTACGCTGCCCGAAAGTGCGAATATCTCGGAGGCCATGGCGATGATGGCCGCCGGCGGGTTTCGCCATATACCCCTGCTTGGCCCGGACGGGGAGTTGTTCGCCATCTTGAGCGCGACCGACATCCTGGCCCACCTCGGCGACAGCGCGATCGACACGGGCATGCTCGTCGCACGAGCGGCAACGCCGGAGGCGCTGGTCGCCGCGGCCGAGCGTATTCCCGAAGGCTTCACGCGGATGGATGCGGGCGGCTTTCACGCCGAGCACACCATGCGCTTCACCTCCGCGCTGGGCGAGGCGGTGCATCGGCGTGCGGCAGAACTGGCCGAGGCGGAGCTTGGTCCCCCACCTGTCCCCTATGCGCTGATGGTTTTCGGTTCGCTGGCGAGGGGCGAACAATTGGTCGGGTCCGACCAGGACAATGGTCTCGTGATCGACGACCGGGTCGATGCGGCTGGCCGGGCCTATTTCGAAGCGCTGGGCACGCGCATTTCCGATACGCTGCACCAGGCGGGCTTCGTTTACTGCAATGGCGGGATCATGGCGCGCAATGCCGACCAGCGGCTGACCTTGGGTGAATGGCAATCGCGTTACGACGACTGGATCGACAATCCCGACGAGGACAAGATCCTGCGCGCGACGATCTTCTTCGACATGCGCGTGGTCCATGGCAGGCTCGAGGTGGAACGCGACTTGCGGGGCTATGTCCTCGAGAAAGTCGCGAGCAACCGGCTGTTCCTGAGCTACCTCGCGCGCGATGCGCAGCGCAGCCGCATTCCGCTCGGCATCTTCCGCAATCTCGTGCTGGAAAAAACCGCCGACGGGACCAAGGGCTTCGATGCCAAGGCACAGGCCATCCTGCCGTTGATCGCGATCGCGCGCACTTTCGCCCTGTCCGAAGGCATATCCGCGGTCGGCACGCTCGAAAGGCTCGCTGCGCTGGCCGCAGCGGGGCGGATGGCGAAGGGCGATGCGGAAAGTCTCAAGGATGCGTTCCTGCTCGTCAACGAGCTGCGGATTGCGCATCAGGCGGCGCAGCTTCGCCGGGGCAAAGCGCCGGACAATGTCATCGACCCCGCCTCGCTCTCTCCGCTCGAGCGGGACTATCTCAAGGATGCATTCTCGGTAATTCGCGGCGGGCTGGAATCGCTCAAGCGCAATTTGGCGGGCGGCATTGCGTGAGGCGCTGCGGTCGTGGCGCTTCGCGCGCGGGCTCAAAGCCTGCGCGGCCAGGGGCGATGCGCTGCTCGCGCATTATGCGCAGGCCGACTGGCCCGATGCCGACACACCCATCGGCGATGCATCCTTGCTCGCGCTCGATTTCGAGCTCGATGGTCTCGCAGGCGATGCGCATGTGCTGCAGGCCGGTTGGCTGGTCTTCGACGTGCGCGGGATCGATCTCGGCACCGCGCGATCCTTCGACGTTAAAAGCGCTCGCAGGCTCGATGACGATGCCGTCGCGGTCCACGGGATCGGCGAACAGCGGGCGCGGGCGGGGAAC
>OJBP01000789.1_pt1 | contig 13266 bp, 13 predicted proteins | sample 1590691 | NCBI WGS metagenome assembly OJBP01 (sample SAMN05416848, study PRJEB24817) | seawater metagenome | isolation source: Sea water | place: Canada:Atlantic | collected 2013-07 | reverse complement strand
AGTACATCCTTTCCTAATAATTTTTTTAACAAGAAAATTCCTACAAAAAAGCAAATGTATTTATCTATACGTATTAACACGTATTCTTATTTGTATTATTTTTTGCAAATTTGGATTGTATTTCAGTTGGGATTAGAAATTGAAATGCAACTCCTCACTTAAAGTCCCTTAATCGCTCAAACATTATAATGATGTTAATTACTGTTTAGTAGAATAGTAATTAATTATAAATGATCAAGATACCAAATTAGTTGATCATATTATTGAAGGCATCACAATATTAATAGGTATATATATTAATAGTGTGAATTTTTAAACCAATATAAATTAATTAGTAACTAAATTTTTAAATTATGAAAAAAGTAATGTTAGGCGCAGCAGCGCTAATGATTGGAGCTATAGGCTTCGCACAAACCCCAGTAACCGATAGTAGTGGGGGAGGATCAACTAATACTGCTGATTTAGCCCAAGAAGAAGCTACTCTACCCGGGGCTCCTGCAACGGCAAACAGAAACCGTACCATACAAGGTGGAACCGATAACATCGTTGAAGTTGGTCAAGTTGGTACACGCCAGTCAGTATACACTCGACAGGTAAACGGCTCTGGTACAGGAGGAAATGACGCTAGAGTAATGCAAACTGGTCTTGTAACTCCAGGAGTAAGTGGAGAACGTAATATGGCTGAAGTTTTACAGGATGGTACAACAAACGATTCAGACATTGATCAAAATGGGGATAGAAACAACGCTGTATCTCATCAAGGTCAAAATGACGATGGAAGTGTGAGCAACAGAAGTTATATCCGTCAAGGAGCTAATGGTGCTCAAAAAGCAGAACGCAACGCTGCTGCTGCTTATCAGGACGGTAATAGAAACCAATCTAGAATCATCCAAACTTTTGACAAGAACTCGGCTTGGACCATGCAAAATGGTGATGATAACAAATCCAGAATTAATCAAAATGCTGCACCTAACGGAACGTTTGGTCACAGAGCTTTAGTTACTCAAATTGGTGATGCTAACCAAGCAGATATTGATCAAAATTCTGGTGCAGGAGCTGAAAACGAAGCAGAAATTCACCAACTTGGTAATGGAAACATTGGTCAACAAACACAAACGACAGATGTAGCTGCGGGTCCTAATCAGGGTAACGATGCGTTGATTAACCAAGGAGATGATAGTAGATGGGATAACTCTGCACTTAAGGGTTCAATTTATGCTTCTTTAGAAGCGGTTCAAAATGATGGTGGTCCTTCAAATGGAGATAATTCTTTTAACGGAATAGCCATTCAAAACCAAGGTGGTAGCTTGAACGTTGCTGAGTCTCATCAATTTGGTGCTGATGCTCCACAAGGAAGCAACTTTTCTGAACAACTTCAAGGTATGAATGATGCAACTAGTAGAAATAACGATGCATACATTGTTCAAAATGCGTATGGTAACGTAGCTGGTGGAAATAACTATGCATATCAGGCTCAAGATGGTGATAACAACAAAGCGGGTATTTCACAACGAAATAATGGACACCAAGCTGCTCAAATGCAAGATGGTAACGATAACGAGACATATTCTACTCAAAGAGGTGCTGGACATCGTGTAAACACTAATCAATGGGGTGATGATAACCATTCAACCACTGCACAATCAGGAAGTATGAATGTTTCTTTGGTAAATCAGACTGATGGTCAAAGCTCAATTGTTGAACAAGGTTTGGCAGTTCCAAATCCTAACAGCAGCAATTCTGCTCATATCTATCAAGCTGGTCCTGGCGGTGGAATGGATCCAGGTATGTCTTTTGGCTCTAACGCAGCTCCAGGAGCTTTGCCAAACCTTGGTGCTTTAAACCTTTCTCCACTATAATAGTTTAATCCTTCGAAATAATTCGGAGACGATTAACCTTGATAGTTTTGAAATAGATTTTAATAAAAAGAGGGCAATTTTACGCCCTCTTTATTATATAGATAAAATTATTTTTAATACCTTTAAATAACTATTAAAATAATACTAAGTTATTATGAAAACAATAGATAACATATGGAAACTGGGGATGGCATTGGCTATTTTTCTAACGGCACAAGTAGGAATATCTCAAACATACACAGGAAATAACGCTAACAATACAGCGCCTACGGCTCAAGAGATTGAAGACGAAATTGTTTTAGAGAATGAACAAGTTACACCAGAGGTACTTTCTGCGATTGGCATTGGCACAAGGCTTAACCCACGAAATGCGACTGTTCAAGGGAATCAAGTTTTTATAGAGCAAGTAGGCGATTTTAATGAAGCGCAAGTAACGACAAGAACAAATGCCAGTGATATTAGTTTAGAACAACGAGGAAACTCTAATTTTTCTTCCTTAAACTATACTGCTAATACTGCAATTGCAGATATTGTTCAAAATGGGAATAACAACCAATTAAAAGATTTTGTGAATCAGCCGGGTGCAGATATTTCGATAGATTTGATACAAGAGGGGAATGGCTTAAATTTTGAAAGAAATGGGGCTAATAATTTAACCAAGTCCATTCAGTTCCGGCAAACGGAATCTACCCCAAACCTTATTATTAGAAGTTTTTTTTAATAAATTTATTTGCCTTTGTCATACCTACATATAGCTAAATTATGTTTATTACTGGTTACATTCTTCTTTGTAACCAATGTACAAGCGCAATTCTACAATAAAGAGGTTGTCGCAAAAATTAAGGTGGAAAAGAACAGCGAATTTCTTTCCTTTACTGCCACCGCTGAAAATATTACTCCCTCAGATTACAATTTACGCTACGATTTTATGGTGTTTAACACTGAAAAAAACGGGGAAATCACGAAAGAAAATGTAGAGGACCGTTTTTTTATTAAAGCAAATGAAAAGTTATTATTTCCTACAATAACAATTAATTACAATGTTGAGGGAAAGATTATTTTAGTACTATTGTTATACGATGGAGAAGATAAGCCTATTGGTCAAGATCGTATTGTATTGGAAAATGGAGGACAAAGCGATGTGCAAAACTTGATTCAAAAACCAGTTCAGAAAGCGGTATCTCAAGATCAGGCAGCACCACAAGATGGGTTTGTAATTGGAGGTCTAGTTACCGAAAACACATTAACCAAAGCAGGTAGGGATTTTTACCGGTATTTTTATGCCGAATATTACAACAAACAAATTAAGACAACAAAAAATATTGAAATTGAAGAAGTACCTGGCCGTTTCCGAAACACACGTATTTCAGTAAAAGTAGCAGACCAATTGGTATGGCGATTTTTTTCCCAACCCAAAAAAAGCTTTTTAAAGGAAATGGCAGATATTGCATTAAATAGATCAATTGCTTATTTACAACAATTAGAGAAGCAAAAAGAAACTTTTATACATTATTGATTATGAAAAATAAACTACTATTAGGTCTTTTTTTAATGGTTGGTACTATGTGCTTTTCTCAACAGTATAGTTATCAGCCACTAAACCCTGCGTTTGGCGGAAGTTATGTAAACTATTCATGGTTGTTGAGTTCTGCAACTGTCCAAAATGGATATACAGCACCTGGTAGCGAAAGGGAACAACAATCTGATCTTGATCAATTTGGACAATCGTTGAACAGCCAAATTTTAAGCCAAATTTCAAGAACATTATTACAACAGCAAATTGATGGAATAGGAAATTTTGACGAGCCAGGAACCTTTACATTTGGTTCTTTAGCTGTAGAAGTTTTTGAGACCGGAGAAGGATTAGTTATTAATATATTGGATACCTCCACCGGCGAAACAACACAAGTGGTAGTTCCTAATTAAAATAAAATTTATGGATAAGTTGTTTAAATTGGTTTTAATGGCCGGTTTTTTCTTTTTATATTCTTGCGGTGCGTATTTCAATCAGCCCTTGGACCAACAAAAGGCGCGTACAGGTGAGTTTTCTCTTACTACAAAATCATTGCTTGATTTGCCCGAAGCGGCAAAACCTGTTGAGGTCGCCGTGTATAATTTTAGCGACCAAACAGGACAATACAAAGCGATAGAGAATGGGAGTACTTTTAGTACGGCAGTAACACAGGGTGCTACCACTATTTTAATAAAAGCACTAGAAGACTCTGGTTGGTTTATACCAATTGAACGGGAAAACTTGAGTAATCTCTCTACGGAGCGAAATATCATTAGAAACACGAAACAGGAATATATTAAAAACCTGAATCCCAATGAACCGCCATTACCACCTTTATTATATGCAGGATTATTATTGGAAGGAGGAATTGTTTCTTACGATACCAATATTGTAACCGGTGGGGTTGGAGCTCGGTATTTTGGTGTAGGAGGTTCGGCCAAATACAGACAGGATAGAATTACTGTATACTTACGAGCGGTTTCTACTAATAACGGAGAAATTTTAAAAACGGTATATGTTTCAAAAACTATTTTGTCTCAAGCAATAGATGCTAGTTTTTTCCGATTTGTAAAATTTCAACGTTTATTTGAAGCTGAGACGGGTATTACGAGAAATGAACCCGTACAAATTGCTGTAAAAGATGCGATTGAAAAAGCAGTTCATGATCTTATTTTAGAAGGAATTAAGGAGCGATTTTGGTCAACAAAACAGGGAGCTGATACCAATAAGCAATTGGTAGAAGACTATGTAAATGAAAAAGAAAAAGAAGAATCAATTGAATTGTATAATAGGGTTTTTAAAACCCGTACTGCCAAAAGTAATTTAAGTCTTATAGGAGGCGTATCGCTAATCGATGCGGATTATTCCAAAAAGGTTCCCCGTGTATTGGCACGTTTAGGATATCAAAGATCAATTACTAAAAATATAGGGTATGGAATCTCAACTTCTATATTGCAATTGGATAGTGGTAATCAATTTTCAGAAACATTTAGCGAATTAAATTTAAATGGCTATTTAAACCTCTTGCCTGATGATGATTTGGGGCCTTATGTCTATGCTGGAGCCGGAGGAGTCTTTAATGTGAGTGCACAATCTAATGTAAACCCAGATACATTTTTTAAAATGCAATATGGGGCTGGATTAAAGTATTACTTATCACAACGAATAGGCCTAAAACTCTTTGCAGAGCATAACATTGTTTTCAGTGATGAGGTAGATTATATTGAAAACGGAAAAAGAAATGATTTTTACTTTAATTTCGGTCTTGGGCTGGACTATTATTTTGATTTTTAGAAGAACGTAAATTAAGCAACTTAGAAGATGAAAACTAAATACTATTATATTTATAGCCTACTGTTATTCCTTGCACTGTATAGTTGTAATGAAGATACATTAGATATTGAACGAAAGGGATCAATAATAGGAACCGTATTTGATGAAGAAAGCGGCGACCCATTAGAAAACGTGCAAATTTCTACAAACCCTGCTTCTACTACCACTACCACAGATGCAGAGGGTAAATTTTCTATTATAGATATTCTAATTGACGATTATTCAGTGCAAGCAGAGTTAGAAGGATATCGAACTGGTTTTGAGCCAGTAAATATTGTCGAAGACGGCGTTTCTGAAGTTATTTTCAATCTTGAAGTGGCAGATTCAGAGAATCAACCGCCTTCGCAGCCAAACTTAGTATTTCCTGAAGATGGTGCTGAAGAAATTGAGCTTGAAGTACAGTTTACTTGGGAAGCCTCAGACCCTGAAAATGACGATATTTTTTATACGTTAAAACTTCGTAATGGTGCTACCAGCGAAATGCAAGAATTTGAAATAGAAAAGGATACTTTCTTTTTAGTTGAAAACCTTAATTTAGCAACCAACTACTTTTGGCAAGTGTCAGCTAAAGATGAAGATAATGATCCAGTAGAATCTGCGATTAGCGAGTTTAGAACATTAACGACACCTAATAACCCTTACTTTTTTGTAAAAAAAGAGAATAACAACAATGTTATTTATTCGGGAAATGCCGATAATGATACCATTACAGATACGGTAGATCAAAACCTGTTTAAATTGACGAATGAAAACACCAATAGTTTTAGACCTAAAAAGAATAATACACTACAAAAATTGGCCTTTTTACGCACAGTAGGTGGAGATGCTCATTTATTTACCATGGATTTAGATGGCACGGATGTCAATCAAATTACATCGAATGTTCCCGTAGCAGGTTTTAGGCAAGAGGAAATAACCTACACGTGGTCTAATGACGGTGCTTTTTTATATTACCCAAATTTTGATAAGCTATACCGTATTAATAATGATGGTAGTGGTCGTACTTTAATCTATCAAACGGCAGATGGATCTTTAATTTCGGAAGTAGTAATACCCGATTTCGATACCGATTTGTTGTTGCTTAAAACCAATAACAATGAGGGGTATAATGTGCGTATTTTTACATACAGGTTATCGACAGATGCCGAAGAAACTGTGGTTCTTGAAAATGTTGCGGGTGCAGCGGGTGGAATAGATATGACGGCAAGTGCCGATTTAATCTTATATTCACAAGATACTTCCAACAATGAAAATCCAGTGTATCGGCAATTTGCAGCCAGAATGTTTATTTATGATATTGCAGCGGCTACATCAACTTTAATAGATACGGATGTTATTTCTGGTGAAAACGAACTACAATGTCAATTTTCACCTACCGAAGGAGGTGTTATATTTACTAGAGTGAAAAACAATGGAGCCAACCCTGAAATAGTGTCTTTGGTATTTGGTGCAGATATAGATAATAACGAAATTTTTACCGAAGCCTTTATGCCCAATTGGGAATAAAACAATTAACCAACCAATTAAGTTAAAAAAACGTCCTGAATTTCCGGGACGTTTTTTATTGTCTATTTTTGCAGTTGAAAACCAATTGCTATGAGTCAGGAAATTTCTAAACGTTATGCTAAGCGTGGCGTATCAGCTTCAAAAGAAGATGTACACAAAGCCATTAAAAATGTGGATAAAGGACTGTTTCCAAATGCCTTTTGTAAAATTGTTCCAGATTATCTTACAGGAGATGAGGACTATTGTTTGGTTATGCATGCCGATGGTGCAGGAACAAAATCGTCTCTTGCGTATATGTATTGGAAAGAAACAGGCGACCTTTCAGTATGGAAAGGAATCGCCCAAGATGCATTAATTATGAATGTTGACGACTTGCTTTGCGTAGGCGCAACGGATAATATTATGCTTTCTTCAACTATTGGACGCAATAAAAACGTAATTCCGGGGGAAGTAATTTCGGCTATTATTAATGGTACGGAAAGCTTGATTTCAGATCTTTCAGAATTTGGAGTTTCCATTCATTCTACTGGTGGTGAAACAGCTGATGTGGGTGATTTGGTACGAACTATTATCGTAGATTCTACCGTAACTGCTCGTATGAAACGTAGTGACGTTATTGATAATGCAAATATCAAGGCTGGTGATGTAATTGTTGGCTTGGAATCTTTTGGGCAAGCCTCTTACGAAACAGAATACAATGGTGGTATGGGGAGCAATGGTTTAACTTCGGCACGACATGATGTTTTTGACAATTATTTGGCTGCAAAATACCCTGAAAGTTATGACCATTCTGTACCAGCAGATTTGGTGTATTCAGGATCTAAAAAAGTAACAGATGCCGTCGCTGAAAGTCCATTAGATGCTGGTAAATTAGTGCTTTCGCCAACTCGAACATACGCTCCTGTTATTAAAAAAATCCTTTCAAAGTTTACAAATAAAGATATTCACGGGATGGTGCATTGCAGTGGAGGAGCGCAGACCAAAATTCTTCATTTTATCGATTCACTTCATATTATTAAAGATAATATGTTTGAAGTGCCCCCTTTATTTAAGCTTATTCAAGAGGAAAGTAAAACCGATTGGAAGGAGATGTACCAAGTTTTTAATATGGGCCATCGTATGGAATTATATGTTCCAGAGGAAATAGCTTCAGAAATTATTGAAATTTCAAAATTTTTTAATATTGAGGCTCAGATTGTTGGGAGAGTAGAGTCTTCAGAAGAAAAAAAGTTAACAATAAACAGCCCACAGGGTAGTTTTATCTATTCATAAGCTAAAAGTTAGATATATTAAAACTGGTTTTTGATAATGAGATATTTACTTGTTTTATTGTTGATGCTTCCTTTTGTTGGTTTTGCACAACAGACCGTTGAAAGAGACAGTATTTTTATTGTAAACAGTTTACAACAGGAAGACATTGTATTTTTCAAAACTCCATTTTTACAAACAAACGTTAAACGATATCCTGTTTCTTCTATTAACAGTTTACAATTGCAAGGTCCTGTTTTTGCCAAAATCCCTTTGAAGAAAAAAACCATGAAGCGAAGCGTATATGGGTATGTAAAACCTACGTTATGGGGCTCGTACAATAAAATAGGGATTAATGTAAACGAAGTAGCTTTTGTAAACTGGAACGCTGGGGGGGTAAGCTCTGTATCGGGCTTAATAAATGTGGATTTAAAAAGAACCTATAAAACAAAAAATACGCGTTGGAAAAACGAATTGCTAGCCAAATATGGGCTTAATCATCAAAAAGAATTGGGGCTGCAAAAAACAGAGGATATTATTGAAATAAACAGTTCTTTCGGTTATAGAGGAAATACATCGACCAAATTTTATTATACTGCCAAGCTCGGCTTTTCTACGCAATTTTCAAACGGGTATGAATATCCAGATACTTCGAACAAGATTTCCACAATATTTTCTCCAGCGTACCTTTTTTTAGGAATAGGAACTGAATATGGAGCTAACGATGAAAACTTCTCGATTTATGCCTCTCCGTTAACTTTAAAATCTACTTTGGTTCTAGATCAAGAACTTGCCAATAGCGGTGCTTTTGGTGTAAGGCCAGCTGTTTTAAATGATGAAGGCGAAATTATTAAAGAAGGTGAACACTTGCTAAGCCAAATGGGTATTTTGATTACCAACGAATACAAAGCCGAAATATTTGAAAACATTAGCCTCTCAAATAAACTAACCTTATATACCGATTACCTTGATGATTTTGGGAATGTTGATATAAACTGGGAAGTTGAATTCAATTTTCAGGTAAACCATTTCGTAGTGGCCAATATCGGGTCTCATTTTAAATATGATAATGATATTAAAATGTCAACGGAAAACGAAGAGGGAGAGCTAATCGAGCAAGGGCCTATTGCACAATGGAAGCAGCAATTGGGTATCGGTATTATTGTTGAGCTATAATTATTTAGCGTTTCTTGAAACCCTGTTAAAGGTTTTTTCGTATGTTTGGTTAGATTAAAAGCATTTCAACTGCTAAAGACCAAAATATGATTAACAATTACTTGCCGAGCAAGTACTTGAAGCTGAGTATATTAACAGCTATCTTGTTAGTGCTCAACACCCTTGTTATACACTATCTTGAAATAGATAAAAGTAGAATTTTAAGGGTGATATCTGTAATGTCCTTATTTCTATTTTTTGCTTATTATAAAGCTTTTTCGGAAAGACTTGCTCTTTTTGCGCTGCTTTTCTTTTTAATAAGGGACACAATGATCTTGGATTATGAAAACAGCTTGTTTAAAACCATTTCTTTTGTACTGACTATTATCGCCTACTCGTCTATATTATTGCTAACCTTAAAAAGGTTGAAGATTTCAAAATCCACGCCTTTAATAATCCTTTTAGTAGTTGTATTGATCGCTTTGAATGTTTTCAATGTATACTATTTATCCGATATTATTAAAAGCGGGTTAGATAGCCAATTGCAGTTTATCTTGTTTTTTGTACAAGGTGGAGTCTTAATATTATTAGGTTTTACAGGGTTTATGTACAACGAACGCTTTCAAGGAAAAACACCCTTAATTTACCTGTATATGGTGCTGTGTTTTGTACTTTCTGATTGTTTTGGTTTGGCTGCGTACTTTTACGAAGCACAAGCGGCTTATTTTCCTGAACGGATTTTCTATATCCTAGCTGTTGTTTTTTTGGTGAATTTTGCTTTAAATACCAAAAAACAAAAAGAAGAAGGAAAGTCACTTACCGAAAAAGAGTATATACTATAATTTTTTTTGAAAAAAGAAATCTACTTCTTTACGAGCTATTGAAAAGAAATATTCTTCAAATTATCGTAAATTTGTATTTGCCATACCCCTATGGTAGAAAGTTATAAAAATAAGTATGTTAGAGAAACTTCAAATAGTAAAACAACGTTTTGACGAGGTAAGCGACCTTATTATTCAACCCGATATAATCAGTGATCAAAAAAGGTATATTCAATTAAATAAAGAATATAAAGACCTTAGGTTATTGATGGACAAACGGGAACGATATTTACTTCTTACCGAACGTATTGAAGAAGCCGAAGAGATTATAAAAGAAAGTGGCGATGATGAAATGGTGGAGATGGGAAAAATGCAAATGGAAGAAGCCCAAGAAGAATTGCCAAAATTAGAAGACGAAATTAAGTTTCTTTTAATCCCAAAAGATCCTGAAGACGCCAAAAATGCCGTTATGGAAATTAGAGCTGGAACCGGAGGTGACGAAGCCAGTATTTTTGCAGGGGATTTATATCGTATGTACACCAAATATTGTGAAAGCAAAGGCTGGAAAGTGGATACTGTGGATTACAGCGAAGGAACCAGTGGTGGGTTTAAGGAGATCCAAATGGAAATTGAAGGAAACGATGTCTATGGAATATTAAAATTTGAAGCAGGTGTACACCGCGTACAACGAGTGCCACAAACCGAAACACAAGGACGTGTGCATACCAGTGCAGCAACAGTTATGGTTTTTCCTGAAGCGGAAGAATTTGATGTAGAAATAGATCCAAAAGATGTTCGTATCGATTATTTCTGTTCTTCTGGTCCAGGTGGGCAGTCGGTAAACACAACTTATTCGGCAGTACGTTTAACACACGAACCCACAGGACTTGTAGCACAATGTCAAGACCAGAAATCACAGCATAAAAACAAGGAAAAGGCCTTCAAGGTACTTCGTTCTCGTTTGTATGATATGGAATTAGCGAAGAAGCAAGCTGAAGATGCAGAAAAAAGAGGATCGATGGTTACAAGTGGTGACCGTAGTGCAAAAATTAGAACCTATAATTACTCACAAGGGCGTGTAACCGACCATCGTATTAATTTAACCTTATATGATTTGAGTAATATTATAGATGGTGATATTCAAAAAATAATAGACGAATTGCAGATGGTAAGTAATACCGAAAAATTAAAAGAAGCCGGCGAAACGTTTTAATATTTTTTCATACTATGACCAACCAGCAATTAATTTCAGAAATCCAAAAAAAGAAATCATTTCTATGCATTGGACTGGATGTCGATCTAAATAAAATCCCGAAGCATCTTTTAGAAGAAGAAGATCCTATTTTTTCTTTTAATAAAGCAATTATTGATGCAACCCATCATGTAACAGTTGCCTATAAACCAAATACGGCTTTTTATGAAGCATACGGAATTAACGGTTGGAAGTCACTTCAAAAAACAATAGAATATTTAAATAAAAAGTATCCTGAAATCTTCACTATTGCAGACGCAAAACGAGGCGATATCGGGAATACTTCGTCCATGTATGCGCATGCGTTTTTTAATGATTTAGGGTTTGATTCCGTTACCGTAGCTCCCTACATGGGGAAAGATTCTATAGAGCCTTTCTTGGCTTTTGATGATAAACACACTATTTTATTAGCCCTAACCTCTAATGAAGGCGCTTTCGACTTTCAAACAAAGAAAATTAATTCGGAAGAAGTATACAAAACTGTTTTAAAGACTTCAAAAAATTGGGTAAATTCTAAGAACTTGATGTATGTTGTAGGAGCAACTAAAGCGGAATATTTTTCAGAAATAAGAAAAATAGTACCCGATAGTTTTTTATTGGTTCCCGGTGTGGGAGCACAAGGTGGTAGTTTGACCGAAGTTTGTAAATACGGTATGAATAAAAATGTTGGTTTGTTAATCAACTCTTCGAGAGGTATTTTGTATGCATCAAATAATTCAGATTTTGCTGAAGCAGCGCAAACCGAAGCTAAAAAGTTGCAGCAGCAAATGCAAACAATCATGAATGCAGTTTAAAGATCAAATAGGAAATACTCTAGAACTCTCAACAACTCCACAGCGGATTATTTCGTTAGTCCCTTCTCAAACTGAACTTTTAGTAGCTCTAGGTTTAAAAGAAAACCTAGTTGGGATTACTAAATTTTGTGTACACCCTAAAAACCTCCGAAAAGAAATTAAAGTGGTAGGGGGGACCAAAAGTCTACATTATGATAGAGTCGAGGCACTAAACCCAGATTTGATAATCTGCAATAAAGAGGAAAACACCAAAGAAATGGTAATGGAGCTTCAAAAGATAGCTCCTGTATGGGTGAGTGATATTTTTTCTATTCAAGATAGTTTAGAAATGATCGAGTTGTTAGGGGAAATATGTGGTCGTAAAAAAGAGGCGTTAGCGTTTGTTTCAAAAATACGGATAGAAAAAAAGCAATTTGAAAGCTTTATCAAAAGCAAGCCTACAAAAAAAGTTGCTTATGTAATTTGGAAAAAACCTTTAATGATAGCCGGTAGAAATACGTTTATAAATCAATTATTAGAACTAAATAATTTCCAAAATATTTGCGAAGATAAGAATTCAAGATATCCAGAGGTTGATGCCGAATTTCTAAAAGAGGCTGATGAAATTTTATTATCTACAGAACCTTTTCCATTTAAAGAAAAAGATGCAATAAAATTGAGAGCGGAACTTGGGAAAAAAGTAAAAGTAGTGGATGGGGAATATTTTAGTTGGTATGGCTCAAGACTGGTAAACGCATTTACTTATTTTAAAACCATTCATACACAAAAATAAAAATTAGTTATCTGCATATTGATAGCGAAGTGACTTGATTTGCTTGTAAACCTCTTCTGCTTTGTGGTGTATGTAATCACTTTTTTCTTTATCGCTTAAAGCAATTTCATACGATTTACGCATCAAGTTTTTATAACGTTTCTTTAATTTATCGAGCTTTGTTTCTTTTTTAAACCAATTCATTATGCTTCTTCATTTATATCATACTATGCAAAGCTACGTATGAGAATAAAAAAGTGTTGTTAGTATTAGGTTAATTCTATCCCAATTGTTTAATGATATCTAGATAGTAGCGTTAAAACGTTAACAGATGTTAGTCTTGAAGGGCAAATACCTGTCTTAATAATGTTGTGGTTCTAGCCGAAACAGTATTTCTAATCTTTTTTTCTTCTACGCCAATCATGGTGTAAACACCTTTTAAGGCTTCATTTGTAACATAATCGGTAAGATCAGGATTTACTTGGTTTACAAAGGGAACTGCATTATACCTGTCTCTTATACACATCTCCGAGC
>OJBP01000787.1_pt1 | contig 13280 bp, 14 predicted proteins | sample 1590691 | NCBI WGS metagenome assembly OJBP01 (sample SAMN05416848, study PRJEB24817) | seawater metagenome | isolation source: Sea water | place: Canada:Atlantic | collected 2013-07 | reverse complement strand
ATCTACACTATCCTCTTCGTCGGCAGCGTCAGATGTGTATAAGAGACAGGAATTGTTGATCAGGTGATTGATTTTGGTTCTAAAACCACACAGTATAAAAATTTACTGAAGTTTGCCATTAGGCGGAAATATGCTGAAGGGGTTTCGCAAAGTATTTTGGTAAATCTAGGCGGTGAAATAACAAACCAAACCTACGTCACCCGAATTATCGAAAATATTAATGATATTCTACAATTAGAGGGAAGTGAAAAACTAGATAGACGTGATCTTTTTATCTTTATAGGCGAAAGCAGGTACCGCTTACGTATCATTCCTGAAAATATAACAATTGACAAAGCTTTGTTAGAAGAATTTTCAGAAACACCTGAAAATAAAGAATATAAAGCTATTTGTTACTAATTGTTGCTTTACTTACAATTACTCACAACCCACTATTTTTTGTTATAATTTAAAACAGTCATTTCAAACTCAATGACTCGCTTTTACATTGCTCAAAAGTTTAACATACAACTATGAGCAATACGACAATCGACAACGGACCTACTGAGATTTTTGGACATCCAAAGGGATTACTTTACTTATTTTTTGCTGAATTATGGGAACGGTTCTCTTTTTACGGAATGCGAGCCCTTTTGGTGCTTTACATGACCAAACACCTGTTGTTTGATGACGATATGGCTTTTGGTGTGTATGCAGCCTATATGTCTTTAGTGTATGTAACCCCTATGATCGGTGGAATTTTAGCAGATAAAATTTTAGGTTATAGAAAATCAATCATACTTGGTGGCGTTTTAATGGTGCTGGGACACTTTTTTCTTACTATTGAACTTCCTATTTTCTTCTATGGTTCCTTGGGGCTGATTATCGTCGGTAATGGTTTTTTTAAACCTAATATTTCATCTTTTGTAGGCGAACTATACCAACAAGGAGACAGCAGAAGAGATTCCGGATTTACCATTTTTTACCTCGGAATCAATTTAGGAGCCGCAATTGCCCCTTTGGCTTGTGCATGGTTTGCCGCAAATTATGGTTGGCATTATGGTTTTGTTTTAGCAGGAATTGGGATGGTTGCCGGTCTTTTGGTCTTTAACAGTGGCTTGAAAAGCAATGTGTTTGGCACGAAAGGAAAAGTACCGTCCCTTGAAACGTATAACCTAAAAACACTCGGTTTAAACAAAGGAAAGTGGATTGTAATCTTATCTGTGGTTTTAGTAGTGTTATTTGCTACGATTGTTCGTTTTCACGAATTTGAAAGCTATTTAGTGTGGATCGTCTCACTGTTCTTGATTGCATATATCACCTATATTATTTCAACCGTAAGTATGAAGGAAAAGAAACGATTATTGGTCGCGGTATATTTTACTCTATTGTATACTTTATTCGCTGCTATTTTTGAACAAGCCGGAAGTTCCTTAACCTTATTTGCCGATAGAAATGTAAATCTTGTTTGGATGGACGCTGCGGGAACCAACAGTATCAACGCGGGATTTATTATTCTTTTTGCGGTACCTTTTTCCATGTTATGGACGTTTTTAAGCAAACGAAATAGCAATCCAAATTCCCCAGTTAAATTCGGATTGGGACTATTATTTCTTGGCCTTGGGTTTCTCATATTTGCCATGTCTGCCAATAGTGTTGATGATTTTGCAAGAACCTCTATGACGTATTTAATACTAGGCTATATGGTACTGACAATCGGAGAATTATTTTTATCACCCATCGGTTTATCTAAAATGACCGAATTATCCCCTTTAAAATATACCGCTTTCATTATGGGCGTTTGGTTTTCGGCTAATTTTTTCGGACACTTTTTTGCAGGGAAAATTGCTAAGCTTACATCTGTTTCAGGTGAAGAACCTTCTATTTTTTCATCCGGTTTTTTTGGAACCATTACAGAACAAGTATCTGGTTTAACCACTCAAAGTGTATTGACGGGTAGTGAAGGTTTGCAACAGTTATTTTCATATGTTTCAGTCTATGCTAGTTTTGGTACTATTAGTATAATTGTGGGTATCTTTGCCATATTAATTTCACCATTCATTAAAAAAATGATGGGTGGTATACATTAAACAAATAACATGGACTTTCTTCCTGAAGAAATAAACAATTACGTAGAAAATCATTCGCAAGCCGAACCAGAACTTTTACAAAAGCTAAATAGGGAGACGTGGCAAAAAGTATTAGCCCCAAGAATGCTGAGCGGTCATTTACAAGGACGCGTGTTGAGTATGCTTTCCAAATTGATAAACCCCAAATACATTCTTGAAATCGGTACATATACTGGCTACTCTGCTTTGTGTTTAACAGAAGGAATGCAGGAAGAAGGGGAATTACACACTATTGATATCAATGAAGAACTGCACGATTTTCAACGGAAATACTTTGATGCTTCCGGTTTTGGAGAGCAAATTATTCAACATACTGGAAATGCTTTAGAAATTATTCCAAAACTAGCTCAAATTTTTGATTTGGTCTTTATAGATGCCGATAAAAGCAACTACCCAAAGTACCTCGACATCATCCTTCCGAAGTTAAAAAGCGGATCGATAATTTTAAGCGACAATGTATTATGGAGCGGGAAAGTGGTCGAGCCCTTAAAAAAGAATGATGAAGACACGAAAGCCTTGCTAGAATATAATCAATTACTCAATACACACGAAAAACTGGAAACAGTTATATTACCCATTCGGGATGGACTGACCATTAGCCGAGTGCTATAGCACTCCCTTTACTTTATTAAAAAAGCTTTAATTCTATTTAATAAACTGCAATTTATACGCCAGTAGTTCTTCTATCAGGCTTATATATTCTATTGTAAGCTGTTTTATAGACCTTCTCTTTTCTCCAATTTATTCTAACTCATTAGTAACTTTCTTTTAAACCCCCTAATATCTTTTTGCCCGTTTAATTCCTTTCACTTTATCAGGTATTTCCCCTTTTAAAAAGGGGCTTTAGTAGTATAAATTTCAGTTTTTTGACTGCAATCAATGCTACTCAATAGTTTCATATTTGTACTCATAAATGAATTAGCAACTAAAACCTATGCTTATGAAAAACAACCTTTTTAATAATAACTTTTTAAAATTTTAAATTATGAAAAACACAATTTTTACCATACTTTTTATACTTGTTTTTGGTGGTCTTTGTCATTCTCAGAGCCTTAGCCAATATATTATAGCAAGTAGCGGAGTTACACTTAATGGGACTTCAAACACCTTGAATTTTACTATGGGTGAGCCAGTTATTGGCAATATAGATAACGGGGAGTCATTAGGGCAAGGATTTTGGCTTGGTGCCATTGAAGGCGTAGTATTAAGCAATGAAGATTTTAATTCGAGTATAGAAACCTCCTTCTATCCTAACCCAGTTAAAGATTTTTTAAACATTTCTTTTACCGATATGGAAGGCCAAAATATTGAATTGGTCCTCTATGATATTCTTGGAAGAGAAGTTTATAAAAAACAGATGACAGGGATTGCCAATACAGAGGTCATTAACTTAAGTTCCTTGAACAGTGGAACCTATTTGTTGAGCATTGTTTTGCAATCCAACAATACATCCAAAACTTATAAAATTATTAAACAATAAAAATTATTAATTATGAAAACTACAATAACTTATATTACAATTTTTACATTTTTACTGACTAACATGTCTGCCTTTTCGCAAGAAATAGATAGAGAAAACAGTAACAGGTCTATCAAATTCAACAAAGTTGATAAAATTGAAAAAGTGATTGCTCAAAAAAATCTGCAAACACAAGGTATTACTACGGAAAATAAAAAACAAGCCGCTGCTGAGCTTATTAATTACCAAGCTGTCGCTAGAGATGCTGGAGGTAACTTAATGACCAATGCCAATGTAGCTATCGATTTTGAAATACGGGATGGTGCCGGCGGCACAGCAGTTTACAATGAAACACAAAACCTTACTACAGATGACAATGGTGTTTTCTCTGCACAAATAGGTAGTGTAACACCCATGGCTGGAATCAACTGGTTAGAAATTGAACCTTGGTTACAAGTTACCATGGACGGTACCGATGTTGGAGAAACCCAGATGGGTAGTGTTCCTACTGCCTTACACAGTATGCAAAGTGGTGCGGTTATGCTTTATGGTTCAGGCTCCTTTAACAGCGATAAAATGATTGTAAACCATTCTCCTGCTTTTACTAATTGGGGAATTGGCTATAACGACATTGACGACAAAGTTGAGTTTATAGGCGCTGGATTAAAAAATGCCAGCATTACTTTGGGAAGTGGAAAAATATCTACAGAAGGAAGCGTAGAAGTAAATCAAACAACTACTTCACCCAATGCCAATACGGTGTATGGTAATTCATTGCCTATTGCTTTTGGAAAAATAAGTGATGGTGGGAATATAGACTCAGGTTATGGGATAACTTCTGTAGTACATGAAGCGACCGGTACATATTTAATTACTGTCGACAACCCTGCCGATGGTACCGTATCATTAGTGCCTATGATTACTCCATTTACAAATCCAACCGCTACTCCAGAAATTGCTGGATATCAAGAAGTATCCCCAAACAGTTTTAGGGTTGCTATTAGGCTACAAAGCAGCGCAGCTCTTACGAATAGTGTATTTTCTGTAGTTGTTTTTGGAAATTAACAAAGCTCTTGTCAAAAACGACCATGATTTTGGCGAAGGTTTTATTTAAAATGTAATTTTTTTCAAAAGTACACCTTCGTGTGTACGAAAAAAAGGTTCAGAAATATTTCTGAACCTTTTTAATTTAATTTTATTTAAAATTTATTGCACCGCCTGTAAGGCATCAATATTTCCATAGCCTTTTGTACTATCTTTATTAGGATAAAACTCAGAGCTTTGTCGCATTTTAGTTAGCACTTGACTCCTACTCCACGTTGGATGGCGTTCCCAGACTAAAGCTGCAATTCCAGCTGTTGTTGCAGTCGCTACTGAAGACCCACCTACATAATCGGTATCGCCATTATTAAAGCCTAATACAGCACTAGTACGTCCGTTATCATTTGCTCGTTGCATCACGATTGTAAATTCTATTTCACTTCCATCATGACAAGTATCACATTGTTGATAGCTTCCATCATCGGTAATTCCGGTTACGGCTACTGTCTCGCTCATACTCGCAGGGAAGATAACGGGATACCAATTGGTGAAATCCAACGAAGTTCCGCCAGCTGCAAAGATCAATTTTCCTTTGCTATGGGCATAACGAACAGCATCTTTTACATTATTAATAGACCAAGGATAGCCAATAGACATAGAAATTATTTTTACATCGCTACGGTCTGCTAATTGTCGTAAGGCATCTTTTACGCCTTTTCGTTCGTGGTAATCGTTTAATAATACATCTTCCGTTGCACGATAGGCTACTAAGTTTGAATTATAAGCAACTCCAACTGGTAAATTATCATTATTTCTAGGCGAAGCAATGGTTGATCCCATACTTGTTCCGTGACCACATTTATCGTGTGGACCATCATAATTGTTAGACCATGGCCAAGCAGAATCGATAAACGTTCCATATTTTTGAATCGTACGCCCTGTGCTATAGCCATCATTAAAGTTATTTCCTAATAACGGTTGACTTTGTGAAACTCCGGTATCAATTAAACCAACGGTTACACCAGATCCAGTACTATAACTCCACGCTTGCTCGATATTATGTTTATCATACGTCCAGCTCACTAACGATCCTGGGGCAACAGTTCGGTAATCATTGTTATTCAAAGTTTGCCCATCCTTACCACAACCACTTGAAGACCGTTGTTGGGGGTATTGTTCACTGTAAAAAAAGGAATATGCATTTGGTTCTAAATACCGAATGTCATCTCTTTTTCTCAATTCAGTAATGGTTTTAAGCGATTTCACTTGAACATCAATCACATTTAGCACATTATCATCTTCAAAAAGGGTTTGTTTCCTTGATTCTTTTTCTATTGAAATAATTTGAGAAACAATAGAATTCTTTGAGTCAATAAGTCTGGCACTCTTTTCTGTGCTAAAACTTTCTCCCATATCGCCATAACCAATTGTGAGAATTCCGCTTCCGTGTACTGTGGCGCTCCACAATACTTGATCGGAAGTTTTATCCCATCTAAAATCGCCCGTACGGCGTAGTTGTTCGTCAATGATTTTGTTGATTTGGGGGATGGTTAATAATTCTTGTGATGTTTTAGAAGTAAGATCAGTTTCTAGAGTTTCTTCTGTTAGGGGATTGTCTTTGGTACAACCTACCACAATGATTGCAAATAGGGCCAATACCAGTAACTGTAAATTTTTCATAGGTTTGATGGTTTGGTTAATAAAACATCAAGATACAAAAAATACAAATTGGATACATAAGAAGCCTATTCTAAGTCTTTAACCTTCAACCTATCATGCTGTAATGCTTTTTTACAAAGCTTGTAAAAAATAATAGCAAAAACAGTACCCACTAAAGCTCCTACAAGGATATCGCTTGGATAGTGAACGCCTACATATATTCTACTGACACAAAATAAGAAAGGCCAGAGATAAGCTAAGTATATCCATTTGGTCTTCTGCCTTAAAATTAAAGCCATAAAAGTGGTTAGCGAAAAACTAGAAGAAGCATGTCCTGAAAAAAAACTGTAATTATTGGGTTTTTGAAGAATGCGAATAATTTCAGATAACGCTTCAACATTATTAGGTCGGAGTCTAGCGAAATAATCCTTTACAATTCCAGTAAAAAAAATAGTAATCCCAAAGGTTAGCAATAGAAAGAAAAGGATTGCTCCTCCCCGTTTCCATTTAAAATAGTAAAAGATAAAAAAAAAGAAAATTAAAAAAAGAGGCGTCCAAGTTTCTATTTGCGTGACGGTAATCCAAAAATTGTCAAACCTTTCAATTCCTAATGAGTTAAGAAATACAAATAGCTCTCTGTCCCATTCCTTCAGTATTTCGAACATTAAAATTTACGTTTAATAGGACCGGTAATTTCATCGACATCGTCTTTTACCTTGTCTATTTCTTGACGCACATCTTTTGTAATATCGATATCGAGGCCTTGTTTTTCGGCACTCTTGGTGATTTCAGACTTAATATCGTTTGTTGCATCTTTAAGTTGACGCATGCCTTTACCTAAGCCTTTAGCAATTTCGGGCACTTTATCGGCACCAAACACCAATAGGACGATGAAAAGTATAAATACAATTTCAGTACCGCTTATAAATAAAAATATTGCTTGTAAATACATGCCACAAATATAAACAAGATTATATGTTTATAGAAAAAAGCCCCGTTAAAGTAACGAGGCTTTTTTGCAAAAAATGATATCGAGCTTATTAGTTCTTCTCGGTTTCTTTTTTGAATTTATCGAATTCACCTAATTTTTTACGTTTAGGCCAGCTATTGTTTTCAGTATCAATATCTGCTGTTTCTTCATCTGGATCAACTACTATCTTCGTAATTTCTTTATCTGAAGCAATTACTTTCCCTATTTCTTTATCATTTTTTCTCCAAATTTGAGCTGGATACTTTACACGTTTTGTGCTTCCATCGCTATAGGTGTATTCTGCAATAATCGGCATTGGGATACCACCTGGCTTTTCAAATGTTACTTCATAAAAGTAATTTGGTTTTTCCAAGTTAGCTCTTTCTTCAGCAGAAAGATTATCCATAATATACTCTTGCAGGGTTGAAACATCATCTAAAGAAGCATTTTTCATGCTTTCTTCATAATCTTCACTTCCTTCTTCAACCATATAAACTAATGGCGGAAGGTCGCTTTCTTTCATTCCTCGAGCTTCCATCATTTCGCGAACTTCTTTATTCATTTTTGAAGTAACATAGAAACGCTTTACGTCTTTCACACCAATATCTGTGTATTCAGTGCTATAGAACCAAGCTCTCCAAAACCAATCAAGATCAACTGCTGAAGCATCTTCCATGGTACGGAAAAAATCTTCTGGTGTTGGGTGCTTAAACATCCAACGGTGTGCATAGGTTTTAAATGCATAGTCAAACAACTCGCGGCCCATAATGGTTTCACGAAGAATGTTTAAACCTGTTGCTGGTTTTCCATACGCGTTGCTTCCAAAGTTATACGTATTTAACCCTTTCGTCATAATTGGGGCAATTCGGTCTTGGTCACCTGCCATATAACTAACTATATTTTTAGCCGGTCCTCTACGAGAAGGGTATTTTTTATTGGGTGCAATAGCATCTGGATACCACTCACCAAAATCCTGCTCAGCCACATACTGTACAAATGTATTTAAACCTTCGTCCATCCACGTCCACTGGCGCTCATCACTATTTACAATCATAGGAAAGTAGTTATGCCCAACCTCGTGAATAATTACTGAAATCATTCCATATTTGGTACGCTCGCTGTAATTTCCATCTTCATCTGGACGACCGTAATTCCAACAAATCATAGGATATTCCATCCCCTGATTTTTAGCGTGTACTGAAATTGCTTTTGGATATGGGTAATCAAACGTCATACGAGAATATGACTTTAATGTACTAGCAACTGCTTTCGTTGAAAATTCTTCCCACAGTGGGTTACCTTCTGGTGGATATAATGAAACGGCCATTACATCGTTACCATTGTTTTGTTTAACAGCCATCATATCCCAAATGTAACGTCTAGAAGACGCAAACGCGTAATCACGAACATTTTCAGCTTTAAACTTCCACGTTTTTTTGTTTTTTGTAAATCCTTTTGAAGCCTTTTCAGCTTCTTCTTGGGTTACAATAATTACAGGTTTATCGTATGATTTTTTTGCTTTTTCATAACGGTTCATCATTTCTTTAGTGAACACATCTTTTCTATTCTGAAGCGAACCGGTAGCATCTAATACGTGATCTGCCGGAACAGTTATGCTTACTTCGAAATCACCAAAAGGCAATGCAAATTCATCACGTCCCCAAAATTGACTGTTCTGCCAACCTTCTACATCATTATAAACTGCCATACGCGGATAAAACTGCGCAATTACATACCCACGGTTACCATCTTTAAATTGCTCATAACCACTACGTGCTCTGTCTATTGTATGGTCTGGCACATTGTACCACCATTTAATAGAAAAGGTAAAATCGTCTCCAGGCTCTAAGTCCTTTGGCATTTCAACACGCATCATAGTACGGTTGATGGTATGAGGAAGGTTTCTTCCTTTTTCATCTTTAACCTCTTGAATGTTAAAACCACCGTCAAAAGCAGCACCCATGTGTTTTTGCACAAAAGAACCCGCTGCATCTGCAGGAGCTGCCCCACTTGATTCGATCAATGGAGATTTTGAATCTTTAGCACGAACGTTTTGATCTAACTGAACCCAAAGATATTCCAATACATCTGGAGAGTTGTTAGTGTAGGTAATGGTTTCGTTACCCGATATTTTTCTATTTACATCATCAAGTTCGATGTCCATTTTATAGTCGGCTCGTTGTTGATAATATTTTGGCCCAGGGGCACCACTAGCGCTTCTATACTGATTGGGAGTAGAAAACTCTTCGTACAGTTGTTTAAAGCGGTTGTTGTTAATGTGACCTGGTTCCCGTTCGTCACTATTGTTTTCGTCCTGTGCGTATATCATTCCTGCTGAAAGGAATAATACTACCAAGGAAAGGCATTTGAGTAATTTCATAATAAAAGTTTCTGTAATTTTAAAAAGGGTTTAAATGTAGTTTTTCTTATGCTTAATGAAAATTGAATTAGTCGAAGTTTAACATATCTTTAGGATTATCGGCATCCAAGATGAAACTTCTTTTTGTTTTAGGGGTTTTAATATGAATAATGTTTTGTTGATCTTCAAAAAGATCCATTAAAATCTCATTTTTTACCTCTATGGAATGTAATTCTTTAACATCTGTAATTTCAATGTATGCGTTTACCACGTCAATATCATATTCTTTACCTATATAAGTTAATTCGGCAGGTTTTCCGTTCACGTTAATTTTCAACTTTTGAAGAATATATCTTTTTAAGTAAGCTACATCTTCCTCTTTCTCTTTGGTAGTCGCTATTGAAATAGACGGATCGTAGCGTTTTTGAAGCACATCTTCAATATCGTTTATAAAAATCTTTGTGATTATCTGAATCGATTGTTTTTTAGGTACATACTCAATATTGGTGGTACTTACATAAAACTTATGTACAGCAGTAGATGCCGTTATTAGAGGAAGTACAACAATAAGAATTGCAATTTTTAAAAACTTCATAGTAAACTGTGTAATTATTGGACGTAAAATACTTGTTATTGTTACAACAATTATCCTTTATTCCTTTTTTTCTTGTTTATGCTCTTTAAGTCGATTTGAATACTCAACACCCTTTTCTTCAAACACAGAAACTACTTTTACATAATTTTCTTTTTTAAAATTTGTTTGAATATCTGTAGTTTCTATACAAAACAATAAAAAATCGTACAATCGATTTTCAGGAATTTGATAAGCTTCTTTAAAAAAAGCGGGGGTATAAAAATTAATAATCCTGACAACTGTATTATTTTCAGCTTCCCATTTTCTTTTAATTTTTAATTTTTTATAATAACCGTTCATGTACTTATAAAGCCCCTCCAAATCAACCGAAAGCGGTGTAATAACTTGTCCTACAAGGTTTGGTATCTTTTCTTCGGGTTCCCCCCTAAAACCAGGGATACCCACATCGTAAAAATCGATTTGTTTTTCCGTTTTAATGTTTTTTAGATCGGTTTCTAAGTTACCTGTCAATTTTGGTCCTAAAAACACTTCATCTAACTCGTTTACAAGCTCTTCTAAGGTGACAATTAAAATTCCTTTTTCAATTATTTCAGCAGAAATAGCTACTTTTTTTGGCACATAATTTACCGATGAAAACACCAATGTATCTTCTTTTTTTACTGCTATTGAAAAATTACCATTCTCATCAGTTACCGTATTATATCGGGATGATATATTTAAAACATGAATACCTTCAACATCTATTTTATTGGTAACTGTGCCCTGCAATTGCTCCCGTTGCGAATAACTCTCACAGATTACACAAATACAAAAAAACAGAAATAGTAGTTTATTTTTCTTCACGTAGTTCTTTATATATTTTACTTTGACGAAACATATATTCTAATAGTTCCATCTCATTTTCAGCTTTAAACATCAACTGGTTTAAACCACCTTCTTCTGCAAAGTAGAGAAAATCGTTTGCCTTTTCCTTAGGAACATCAAATGTTTCAATAATGTAGGCATTGCTAAACCGCTGTCGAAGAGCTCTAGAAATTTGCACTCTATCTTCAATACTTTTATTTTTAACTAGATCAATTTTCATGTTCTTTGGAAACAATAACCCTATAATCCCTAATATATTTGCTCCGTTTTTCATTCCCTCGTTATTTAAAGAGGCTTCGGCTGCATTGCCGTCAACTTTAGTGAGTGCATCAGGCCTAAAAGTATATTTAAAATTAAGTGCTTCGTACGAAAGATCCATTACCGGTGTAAATGTGTATGTTTTTACCCTATTAACATCAGCTTTAATATTTCCTGAAAGATCATAAGGCCTTACAATCACTTCTTCTAATTGGTTTACCGCAGGATTTAAATAAATTCTCATAGTATTAGAATCTATCACTCCTGTATCCACTATAATCGTAAAACTTTGAAATTGTAATGCAGTAACCAACACCCGATCGTTTACACCAACGTTAAGTTTAAATTCTCCATCTTCATTGGTGACTGTCCCTTTTTGAGTAGATTTATTATAAATACTAACCCCCTCTACATCTTCACTGGCTGGAGCAGTTATAATTCCCTCAACAACAACTCTATCCACATCTTGAGCCATCAACAAAAGAGGAAATAATATAAGCAGTATGGTTAGTTTGGTACGCATGGTTAGTTAAATTACAATATAAAGACGCTGTTTTTTATATTACGTTTGTTAAATTTATCATATAATTTTGATGACAACCTATGAAAAATCTCATTGCAGCTAGTACCTCAACTATTTTTAATGGAAACTATTTAGACTATTTAACCGAAGCCTTAACAGAGCTTTTTTCTGAAACGGATGAAATTCTTTTTATTCCCTACGCGAGACCTGGTGGCATCTCACACGATGAATATACTGAAAAAGCTGCCGAAGCTTTTAAAAAATTAAATAAAAATGTAGTCGGCATTCATACTTTTAAAGACCCCATAAAAGCGATACAAAATGCAACCGGTATTTTTACGGGTGGTGGCAATACATTTGTTTTGGTAAGTAGGTTATATAAAAACCAAGTTATGCAACCCCTGCGAGAAGCTATATTTAAAGGAACACCGTATTTAGGCACTAGTGCGGGGAGTAATATTTGTGGTGTAAGTATGCGAACCTCAAACGATATGCCTATTGTATATCCTCCTTCCTTTAAAACTTTAGGAGCTCTACCCTTTAATATTAACCCACATTATTTAGATCCAGATCCCTCTAGTAAACATATGGGAGAAACCCGAGAAACCCGTATCAAAGAGTTTCATACTCAAAACGATATTCCGGTTATAGGCTTACGGGAAGGAAGCTGGTTACGAGTTAATGGTAGTTCCATAATTTTAAAAGGAGAACACAGTGCCCGTATTTTTAAGAAAGGTAAAGAACCTGTGGAGATAGAAACTTCAACTTCGCTTAGCCAGGTTACGCTTTAAAACAACATATCGTTAAAGTTCTTTTACAAAATGATAACCTTTGGCTACAAACCCTTGGTTATAGTAAAATTTATGCGATAAGAAATTGTGCACATAGGTGTTAAGTTCCACCCAATTACACTCTTTTTTATTGGCATATTGCGTTACAAAGGTCATTAGTTCTTTTCCTACGCCTTTACTTCTGTAATCATCATCAATATACACATGATCCAACTCCATGCTTTTACCAGCATAATGTCTCGTTTGAAACCAAAGCCCGCAAATACCTATCAATTTTTCTGAATCGTAGATACCCAAACACTCATAATTTTCTTGAGCCATTGCCAAAACGCGTTTTCGTGAAACTGATTCTGGAACGGTATTTTCTTCTAACTTTTGCAAGAAAGGAATAATAATTAAAATTTCAGAAGGGGGAATTATACCAAAAGAGAGCTTCATAAGTTTTATAATTATAGTACTTTTAAATAAACCTCGAATATACCAAATGAAGCGAAAACAATTTATAAAAACCTCGATACTTTCAGCAACAGCGTTGGCTATTTTGCCGCATTTATCTTTCACTCCCATTCAACAACAATTTACGCTTGATCAACTATTAGGAAAAGGCAATCCAGATATTGTGGGTGATAGCTATACGTCTAAAATGCATAAAG
>OJBP01000774.1_pt1 | contig 13487 bp, 10 predicted proteins | sample 1590691 | NCBI WGS metagenome assembly OJBP01 (sample SAMN05416848, study PRJEB24817) | seawater metagenome | isolation source: Sea water | place: Canada:Atlantic | collected 2013-07 | reverse complement strand
CGAGATAGGAGTCCGTCTCGTGGGCTCGGAGATGTGTATAAGAGACAGCTTCCATGCTTGTTCATACTCAGGAAGTAAGCCACTTATCCATATATTTTAATACAGACAGTTATGAGGTTGTACCTAACGAGAGAGTAAAGCTAGATAGTTTAGTCAAACATCATGATAGAGATTCTGTTAGACTTGTTTTAAAGGGATATACAGATCAATTTGCAGGAAAAGATTATAACCTGAAACTAGCACAACGAAGAGTAACAGCAACAAAAGAGTTCCTTAAATCCTTTACAATAGATACGCTTCAAGCAATAGGTGAACTACAAGATGCTTCATGGAGAGCACGACGCGTAGATATATCTGTGGTAATTAAGGAAAAGAATATCCCCGATAGTTCTAGCTATATTATTGATGAAACGAAGGAAGAAGGGAATAAAAGAAGAATGTTATCTTCAAGAAATCTAGATATCACTTCTTATAGCGAATTAGAAATTAATGAAACAACTGTTTTATTTGGTGTATTTTTTCAAGGAGGTACAGACAAAATGCTCGGAAGTAGTAGCGTGATTACACTTAGGAAAGTAGTGCGTTTTTTAAAAGGATATCCTACTAGAAAGATTTTATTAACAGGCCATATTTGCTGTTCTCCTGATAGAGAACCAAAACTAGATGGATATAATAACAGAACAGGAAGTATGACACTATCTGAAGATAGAGGTAAAATGGTATATGATTATCTCATAAAAAACGGAATTTCGGCAGATAGATTAGAATATCGTGGAAAGGCTTACACAGAACCGTTAGACTGGGAAGAAACTAAGAATCGTAGAGTAGAGATGACCATTCTAGAATAGTCAAAAACAGATTTTAGGGCAGTCATTTTAAAACACAAAAAAAAGTGGATACCTATTGCTAGATATCCACTTTACATATTCATCAATCAATCTTTATTCTTCTTCTCCTGTGCGTTCTGCTTCGTTTCTAAAAACGAGTTTGTCGTCAAAAGAATCTACGAGTATCACGCTGTCTGATGCTACTTTACCGCTCAAAATTTCCTTTGATAACTGGTTAAGCACTTCGCGTTGCATTGCTCTCTTTACTGGTCTAGCTCCATATTCTGGCTGGAAACCTGCTTCAGAGATGAAATCTATTGCCTGTTTTGTAGCATCAAGGGTAATGTTCTGTTGAGAGAGCATTTTTTGAATTCCTCTAAACTGCAACTTCACAATATCCCTAATATCCTTTCGCGTAAGCGGACTAAACATTACAATGTCATCTATTCTATTTAAGAACTCTGGACGTATGTTTTGCTTAAGCAACCCGAGTACATCAATCTTTGCAGACTCCATCGCAGCATCTACATCTGGAATAGCCTCAAAACGCTCTTTTATGATATGACTCCCCATATTTGAAGTCATTATGATAATGGCATTTCTAAAGTCGGCAGTGCGGCCTTTGTTATCTGTAAGTCTACCTTCATCAAGCACCTGTAACAACACGTTAAAAGTATCTGGGTGTGCTTTTTCAATCTCATCTAGTAAAACTACAGAGTATGGACGACGTCGCACGGCTTCCGTAAGCTGGCCACCTTCATCATAACCTACGTATCCCGGAGGCGCTCCCACCAGACGACTCACACTGTGATGCTCTTGATACTCACTCATATCAATGCGCGTCATTGCATTTTCATCATCAAAGAGATACTCTGCAAGTGCCTTTGCAAGTTCAGTTTTACCTACACCGGTTGTTCCTAAAAATAAGAACGAACCAATTGGTTTTTTCTGATCTTGTAATCCTGCACGACTACGTCGTACAGCATCACTTACTGCTACAATAGCTTCTCGTTGTCCCACTACACGTTTGTGCAGCTCGTCTTCTAGCTGAAGTAACTTCTCACGTTCTCCCTGTAGCATTTTTTGCACTGGGATTCCTGTCCATTTTGCAACTACCTCTGCAATGTCTTCGCTGGTTACTTCTTCTTTAATAAGCGAAGTATCTGCCTGGTTTGCAAGATCCTTTTGTAATTCTTCTAGTTGCTCTTGAGCATCTTTTATTTTACCATAGCGTAGCTCTGCCACAAGACCATAATTACCTTCTCGCTCGGCAATTTCTGCTTCTATTTTATAGTTTTCTATGTCTTGCTTTGCCGTTTGTACACTCTCGACGATATCTTTTTCAGATTGCCATTGTGCATTTAGATCATTGCGTTCCTCTTTAAGGTTTGCAAGATCTGCACGTAGGCTTTTGAGCTTATCTTCGTCTTTCTCTCGCTTGATTGCCTCAATCTCAATCTCTAGTTGCATCACACGACGGTCTAATACGTCAAGCTCTTCTGGCTTAGAGTTGATTTCCATACGCATTTTTGCAGCAGCTTCATCCATAAGGTCAATTGCCTTGTCTGGTAAAAATCTGCTCGTGATATAGCGTTGTGATAATTTTACCGCTGCGATGATTGCATCATCCTTGATACGCACTTTGTGGTGTGTCTCGTACTTATCTTTGATACCACGTAAGATAGAAATTGCACTCTCCGTATCTGGCTCATCTACCACCACTTTTTGGAATCTACGTTCAAGTGCTTTATCTGCTTCGAAGTATTTTTGATACTCATCAAGCGTAGTAGCACCTATTGCACGTAGTTCTCCACGCGCTAGTGCAGGTTTTAGGATGTTTGCCGCATCCATCGCTCCTTGTCCGCCGCCGGCTCCCACCAGTGTGTGTATCTCATCTATAAATAGTACGATATCGCCATCACTTTCTGTGACTTCTTTAATAACCGCTTTAAGACGTTCTTCAAACTCTCCTTTAAATTTTGCTCCAGCAATAAGCGCTCCCATATCAAGGGCAAATATTTGCTTATTCTGCAAGTTTTCTGGGATGTCGCCATCTACAATTCTATGCGCAAGACCTTCGGCAATGGCTGTTTTACCAGTCCCTGGCTCTCCTACAAGGATAGGATTGTTCTTTGTACGACGCGTTAAGATTTGTAATATGCGTCGTATCTCTTCATCACGGCCTATTACAGGATCTAGTTTGCCATTACGCGCAAGTTCATTTAAGTTTTTTGCGTATTTGTTTAAAGAATTATAGGTTTCTTCGGCACTTTGAGAAGTCACACGATTTCCTTTACGTACTTCGTCAATCGCGGCACGTAAATGCTTTTCTGTTACTCCTTGATCTTTTAAGATTTGAGCTACTTTACTTTTAGTGCTAAAGATTGCGAGTATCAAATGCTCAATAGAGACATACTCATCGTTCATATTTTTGGCAATAATACTAGCCTCCGTGAGTGCTTTATTTGCCTCGCGACCTAGTACAATATCTCCGCCAGATACTTTAGGATAGCTCTGCAAGGTGCTATCTAAAACCTGCTGGAATAACGGAATATTTACATCAAGCTTCTGTAGCAAGAATGGAGTAACGTGCTCATCTATTTCAAAGATTGCTTTAAAAATATGCTCATTTTCTATCTGCTGGTGGCCAATTTCCTGAGCAATTTGCTGTGCTCTTTGGATGGCCTCCTGTGATTTTATGGTATAATTATTTATATTCATAGTATATGTTTAATAGACTTTAAAAGAGGTGAGTACCTTTCTTTAATGTCTTGGTTTGTCCTTTGTTTGATGGACTAAAGTCAATTATTATTCCACAGCGGCTTATAGACAAAATGTCTTGTAAACTCTTGTATCAGCTGACTTTATGACTTATTTAAGAACTATTTCACGCTTTCGCGAAAGCGTAACACAGACACAACGACTACCTTTGTAAAAAAGAACTTAATTACAATGGGAATATTCAATTCAATGTTTGGAGGAGATAAGGAGCCAAAAGAGGAAAAAGCACCTATGCCTTGGAAGCAATTAACCACTTTAGAGCAACTTGATCAAATCGCAAAAGATTCTGAAACGAAGCCACAGGCAATTTTCAAGCATTCTACAACTTGCGGTATAAGCCGTATGGTAATACGCCAGTTAGAATCTCAGTACGATTTAGACCCTAATCAGTTAGATATTTATTATTTAGACCTTAAGGCGTATAGAGAAGTGTCTAACGAAGTGGGACATAAATTTCAAGTAATACACCAGAGTCCGCAAATGATTTTAATCAAAAATGGGACAGCGGTTTATGCAGATAGTCATGGAGCGATAAGTGTACAAGCACTCGCCGAAAAGATTTAATCTAACGCTCTCTTTGTAACCCAGATTCTATACCCGATAATCGCAAGCTGCACTTTACTAGCTTGTGTAAGGTCGAGACCACGTTTTGAATAGGAGGGAAGTACTGCCTTATTAACTTTGGCAAGAAATTTATAGAGTGTTTGCATACCGTCAAAAGTAGCTAAAAAACAAAGCCGTAACGCATAGCGTTACGGCTTTTATCTATTTATAAAGACTAGTTATTATTTCTTAAAATAATGTCTTTTATACGGTTTTTGAGGTCTTCACCAGCGTCGTACACCATTTGCTCATTAGTAGGAAACGGGACTGCTCTATTGCGAGTACGATCATAAAGCTCATCTTCCAGTGCTCTTCTATCACCTCTGTAGGTCGCATATCTGTGATCAAAAACAAACTCAGATGCTAGCGGAAGTGACTGCAAAACTTGATTTGTATTACTATCAGAATAGCGCACGCGGCCTACTACATTTACAGCTTTGTTCTGGATAAACTCAAAGTACGTGCAACGTACAGTAATCATATTATCTACCAGTACTTTCTCACCATCCTCATCATAAACCACATTACCATCTTCATCTTTTAAAACGATGGTGCCATCTTTAATGAGTTTTTCTTGTTGCACCTCTCTTTCTTTGATGCGATCTGGTGAAATATTAATCTCTGTAAAAGCAAGTTCCATATTGTAGTCATAAGTAACTTCATTAAGCGGATTACTGTGATACACGGTCCAGAAATCGTTAAGGCCGTAGGTAGAGAAGTCTAACAGCTCGTTTTCTAATCTTACTGGTAACGCTATGTTACTATCATTAAATAAAGTCACAGCAACATAGTCTGTCCCTTTAAGATGTACAGATTCCATCACATTTTTGATGTCTTTATAACCTGGCTTAAGTGTATTTAAGTAGGCTAGATCATCATAGATAGTACGATAATCCTCTTTTGAAGATGCTGTAGTGATAGCGTCAAGGCTACTGTTATATAAGGAAGCAGCTAGCTTTTCCTTAGAAGATATGAGTTCATCTGTATAGTTTACAAAGTCAAAACGAGCAGTTCTATTCTCGTCAATTACTTGCAAAGGTAAGATAGGTCTTATACGATCTTGACGTCTTTGTAACGACACATAGGTCTCATAAATTTCCTCAAGATTTGTTTCCTGATTTTCTTTTACGAGAAATGAAATACGATCTGTATCGCGCGCAGATGCTTTTGCAAACGCATCTTCAAGAAGGAGCACAAAGTCTTGCTTATTTTTTTTATCTGGATTGCGTTGCAACTTTTTAAGAGTAATCGCGATGGCATCATCATAATTACCGCTGTTAAGGGTTGCAGTAGTCTTTTTTACCGAATTGCAGCTTACTACGAATACGGTAGTAAGGATTGCGAGAAATAAATTTTTCATCGTACAATGGGTATTGATTGGTGATGACAACTCCAACGAGCGTGCCAAAATTATAAAAGCCCAAATGTAGCTGAAAATATACTATCGGAAAGAATGGGAGGGATGTGATTAGTACGCTTTCGCGAAAACGTGCTATATCTAAAGTAAGTTTTTAAAAAACACACACAGAGCAGGCCTTAACTCGGCGGTGTGAAGAGGTCAATTATTTATCCGAAGATAAGTTCTAGTGCAGTGATGATAATTTGGATCATAATAAGATTTTTTGATTGATGAATGATTAGTGATTGATTGATGAATGATGATTGATAAATGTCGGAGTGATTAATTCCCTAATTGTAAAAAGGTTGTGACTATATAAGAAATACTGAGGCTTACCATAAATACGGTATAGATTCCTAATACTTTGTTCGTTTTTACTTGCGGCTTGTTGTTTACTTGCGTTTTCATAATGGATGGTTTTTGATTGATTAGTAATTATTGATTGATGAATGCTGATTGATGAATGTTGATTGATGAATGTCGGAGTGATTAATTCCCTAAATGTAAAATGTAGTTACTATATAAGAGATACTAAGGCTTACCATAAATACGGTATAGATTCCTAAAACTTTGTTTGTTTTTACTTGCGGCTTGTTGTTTGCTTGCGTTTTCATAATAGATGTTTTTGATTGTTACTAGATGCGTTGTTTGTTATTGATGAAGCAAAGAAGTCATCTTGAACGCAGTAAAACAAATTGAAAAGAAGTTTTTAATGAAATTAACATGAATATTATAACTAAATTAATGACATAGATTAAAATGTGTAATACCAATGTCTTCAAGTTGGTTGATATATGTTAGCCACAATGCTAATAATCATTCATTGTGTTAGTTCTGTAGGGACTTTTTGAGCTATTTAGAATTTTTGTAGGCAAATTATGGCTCATTTGAACCTTATTAATCCGATTTCATCATTTTGGAGTGAATTTTTACAAGTGGAAGTTGAAAAAAACAGCGCATAAAAAAGTCCGCTTTCTGATTGAAAGCGGACTTTTACTCAAGATTAATTACCTTTTACTCTTTTGTTTCTATTACGACAACACCATTAACAGCCTCTTTACCGTAGAGTTCAATTGCTTTTTCCCCTTTATAGACTGTTAGAGTCAAAATATTATTAGGAGCCACATCCATTTCTTTTAGTTGGCTAACTGACATCTTTTTATCGTTAACATAATAGATAGGTTTATCGGAGGAGTCAGATTTCAAAATATCTTCTTCAGGTAATTGTTCCATTAACTTATCCTGTGATGAACTAGATACAGTAGAGGAAGCTTCATCCAATAGTTTTTGATAAAGTGGAGTATCTTCTTTTATTTGTTTTCCCCATCGATCATAGAAACTCTTAGATCCTTCAGGGCTAACCACAAAGTAGTAAGTTTTTTCGTCGAGTGTTACGTAGCGCATGTCTCTTTGTTGCCTGCTATTTTTATAGTCTTCTCTATCGCTTTTTATATTCTCACGTCGCTCCTTCATTTGCATTTTCATACTGTCACGTCGTGATAGCATATCTTGTCTCATAGAGTCTACCTGAGCTCTCCCTTGCAGACTTCTACGCTCTTCCATACGAGCACGCATATCTTGCTTACGAGCTTCCATATTTGTACGCATACTATCTCTAGTATTCATCATAGCATCTCTGCGCTCTTTCATTTGAGTTCTCATATCATTGAGTTGCTCTTCTATCTCCATATCGCTTATAGCAGTTGCATTACCCATTCCAGAGCGTCCATCTGCATCTCTGTATATATAGATATCTGCAATAGGCCTGTCACTTTGGACCACGTACTTTTTATTATTCCCAGCAGAATCTTGAAAATCTAATTTTATATTGGTAATCTCTCCTTGATTGTTATAATCGACATCCTTTATTTTTAGGGTTGCTCCGTGTTTCTCCTTGAGAGACTTTTTAAGTGCATCTAGTTCATTAGGTTGCGAGTTTTTTGTTATTGTAAAGCTATAAGTATCTTGAGAATTTAAAACCTTAGGTACCATTAGAGTATCTCTTATCTGGATTTTAGAATTTTGGTTTATAAACATTGTGTCTTTAACCACAACGGGTGGGTTATATGATGCTCTTGGATAATTCCCTCTGTTTTCTTCCTCATAGCTCTCCCCATTTTTAATAAGTGCTCTGTCATAGACGGTGCCAGGCAAATTTAAGAATTCAAGTTTATCTATATCAATTCGAAATGAAGTCCCATTTTCTCCATTTTCTACAACATTAATACCTCCTTCATTTATACTAATTTGATACCCTTCCCAGGCTTTAGAGATATCTTTGGCGCGTTTGAAACGTGTATGGAAAACACGGTCTCCAGCAAACTTAGTTTGAAAGTCAAAACGTTTTACAATTCCACTTTCGGCTATTCTTCGATTTGAAAAGCGTATTAAGCTCTGCGGAAATCTTTCGGCAACTTCTTTTTCAATGTTATCTAAATCACGGGCTGTGCTATTTCTTGTTATTGTAAATTCATTGTTGAGTACTGGGTTAATAGAAGGTGTTTCCGCTTTCGCGAAAGCGGTATTGTCCTCTTCAACATAAGTGACTACTTCTTTTACATTAAAAGAATATAGAAAGAAAGAGACGAGCGGGATGATTAATCCCAGTTTCCAAAGATGGTGTTTACCTGATTGTGGTGTGTTGAGCATAACGATTCGTTTTTTGATAAATGATTGATAAAATTGATTAGTAAGCACTGGTCTAATGGAGGGAGATGAAACCTTAACCAGTGTACGTTGATATTGCTGCGGATTATTAATGCGCTGGATAGCATGAGCGTCTGCAATGTATTCTAAATTTTGTTCTAGACTCTGCTTATACAACCACGCCAGCGGATTGCACCAGTGAAGTGCTAATATAATTTGTGTGATTAGGATGTCTATGGAATGGCGTTGTCCTGCATGAATTTGCTCGTGAGCTAATATCATCTCGAGCTCTTCTAATGTATGAAGCTCGGGATTATATACGATATACGAGAAGAAGGAGAAGGGTGCTATATTATTTGTGACAGTTACATATGTGTATGCATTTCTTTGTACCACAGTTCCTGAAGAAATGAGGCTTCTAAGTGAGAATAGTTGCATACCTAATCTAATACACATGACAATAACGCCTGCGATATATATAAGCAATGCTATTTGCCACCAATCAATTGTTGGCACCTCTGCTGTGATTACCGTAGGAAGATATTCAACTTGCGACAATGGAACTACATTAGACGTGTCAAAAGCTGGTTGAGATGGCAACACTATCTCTGTAACTTGAGTAAATTCTAAAAAGGGTAGCGTAAGTGCTGCAAGAATACCAGCAATGAGAAAATGCCTGTTTGCTGTAAAGAGCGTGTTTTTGTGCAAGATGGAAATGTATATCACATAAAACAAGGATAGAATTCCAATACTTTTTGCTATTAAAATAAGGACTTCCATAAGTTACTTTTTTTCTATGATTGCTAAAATTTCCCTAAGCTCATCTGCAGAAATCTTTTCTTCTTTGGCAAAAAATGACACCATATTTTTATAGGAGTTCCCAAAAAACTTTTGACTCGTAGTTTCCATAAACTCTTTTCTATAAGCCTGAAGAGATACCACAGGAAAATATTGATGGGTCTTTCCAAACGCTTGGTAGCCTACATATCCTTTATCTGCGAGGTTACGCACAATGGTGGATATAGTGTTATAATGATTACCTTCTGGCAAACTAGCAACCACTTCTTTAACAAAAGCGCGCTCTAGTTTCCATAGTGCGTGCATTACTTCTTCTTCTTTATTTGTTAGTTTTTCCATGTACACAATTGATTATCTAATGATTGATAATTCAAACTTACAACGAAAAGTATAGTTACACAACTATTTTTATAGTTATTGAACGAAATTTATAGTTTTCATTCATTTTTCACATAAAAAAAACGACAGTTAACACATTGGTTAACTGTCGTTAATATAATCTTTACCGTAATGATGGAGTAGGGGTTATTGCCCTAAATAGTCATGTGTAAGTTGTACAAATGTTTTTACTCCTAGCAGCATCCCGCTCTCATCAATGTAAAAATCTGGCGTGTGGTGAGGAAAAGCTTCTGTGCTTCCTGGTGTTTTACCTCCTAAAAAGAAATAAAGCCCTGGAACTTCTTTCTGAAAGAATGAAAAATCTTCGGCACCTGTAATAGCTTTTATAACAGAGACATTTTCCTTACCAGCAGCTTTCTCGAGTGATGGAAGCATTTGTGTGGTAAGTGCTACGTCATTAAATGTGATAGGGTAGCCGTCAGGAATAGTTAGCGTAGCTTCTGTACGATAGGCTGCAGCAATAGCAGGAATCATCTCCTTCATACGCTGGTTTATAAAAGCTTGCATATCATAGTCTAGCGTACGTAATGTACCTACTATATGTACTTCTTCTGGGATAATATTACTTCGCACACCTGCATTAATCTGTCCTATAGATAATACAGCCGCTTCTTCTGTAAGTGGGATTTCTCTAGAAATAATGGTTTGCAGTCCATCTATAATTTTTACAGCAGCCATGATAGGATCACGGCTCGTCCATGGTGTAGAACCATGACTTTGCTTTCCTTTTACATGGATTTCAAAACTCTGGGAAGCTGCCATAATCCCTCCAGGTTTATAGGCGATGGTATTTACATCTTGACCAGAACCTATATGCAGTCCGAAGATGGCATCTACATCTGGGTTTTTAAGAACATTTTCTTTTACCATAAGCTCGGCACCACCTTCTTCTCCCGGAGGAGCACCTTCCTCTGCTGGTTGGAAAATGAATTTTACCGTTCCTGCAAAATCATTATTTTTTGCAAGTACTTCGGCAACACCCATAAGGATTGCAATATGTGTATCATGCCCACAAGCGTGCATTACAGGCACAGGATTACCTTGATATTCACCCATCGCTGTAGATTTAAATGGTAAATCTGCACGTTCTTTTACAGGTAGTGCATCTATATCTGCTCGCAAAGCAACTACTTTTCCTTTGCGTTTTCCTTCAAGAATTCCTACAACACCTGTTTTCGCAACTCCTGTCTGAACTTTAATTCCTAAAGACTTAAGATGTTTTGCAATTTTATCGGCAGTATTGAATTCACGATTTCCTAATTCTGGGTTTTGGTGAAAATCTCTACGCCACTCGATTACTTTTGATTCTATAGCTGTGATTTCTTTTTCTAGATTTGTTTGCGCTTTCGCGAAAGCGGTAAACAGTAAGACACTAGAAAATAATAAGGTTGTTGTATACTTCATTTATGGTAATGATATTATTAATTAATCGTTTTACTGAAGGTCGTTTCTCCACCTAAAACTGGTAGTGTAAGTTTAGTTTTTGACAAATCTACTGTTAGCTCTGTTCCAGGATTAGGAAGTACTGTAAACTCGCTATCACTAGAGAAAATCATCAAGCCTATTTGCTGTCCTTTTCTTATAATTTGATCGTCTGGCATTAGGTCAAATGTCACTTCATAAAATTCACCTTTCTTAAGAGGCTCACTCTTACGTATAGAGGTGTGATTTTGAGGATCTGCCCATCCACGAGTGATGAGATTATCTGTTATTTTAATTTCTTTTCCTTCTTCATAAGGTAATGAAACAAGGTAGACGCTCAAGTTTGCTGCTTCCTTACTACTAGATACACTAATAGTCACTTTAGGTGTTCCAGAAATATGTAATTCATCCTTAAGAGTAGGAGTGAGGTACAATAATCTGTTTTGAGATGCAGAAGCTTTCATCATATCTTTAGCGCTCACAGTAGCATCGTCTACAAGTGTTTCCTTAGGTAGTTTTTTTGCTTTTTGGATAGATAACGTTCCAGCTCCATTAGTACTTTTTCCTAAGTATAATGTAATATCCTTTGCTTGTGGATTTGGATAGTTTTCATAAGGTGTAGGTTGATCTCTAGCATCGTTTTCTCTAACAATTTGCGCTTTGGGATCATTTTCAACACCATTATCTATTTCGTGTAAATATTTTGTAAACCATCTGTTCATCATTTTCATAGGTGGCGGACCTCCATGACCATTCTGATGATAAAAAATCTGACTAGGGATTCCCATTTCTTGGGCTCTCTTGTAGATGCGGTAGCTATGTTCTGGCATTACATTCCAGTCATTAAAACCATGAGACATTAATAATGCTGCTTTCATAGGCTTCATATCATTAAGGTAATCTCTACCTGCCCAGAAATCATTGTAATCCCCTGTTGCACGGTCCATCCCGTTTTTAAGCTCGATATCTCTCACGAGACTATCTGCATACGCTCTTTTAGATTCGTCTCCACTATGTATAAAGTTGTACAGTACATCGATATCTTCCCCTAGATATCCTCCAGGAGAGCGCACTAAGCCATTAGATCTGTAATAGTGATAATATGAAGTATTAGGAGCTATAGGAATGATAGCTTCAAGACCATCAACTCCAGTTGTTGCAGCAGCTAGTGGCAGGGTGCCATTGTAAGATGTTCCGGTCATCCCAACTTTACCTGTAGACCAGAATGCTTTTACCTCTTCATTACTATCTATTTCTTTATAACCTTTTGCTCTACCATTAAGCCAATCTACAACGGCCTTAGGCGCTAGTGACTCATTATCACCACCTACTGTAGGAGATCCTTCTGATAGTCCAGTTCCTGGAGAGGAAGAATGCACCACAATATAACCCCTAGGAATCCAAGTCTTAATGAGCGAATTTGAAATTACAGGACGTTTTCCTCTTCGTATGACTACTCCGTTTGCTATTGGTTTTTCTTGAGCTCCTATTTCATGGTTTACATCATAAAACAAGTTTGGATCATTTGCTGCAACACCTGCATAATAAGGGCTTGTCTCATAAATAACGGGCAGTTTTAGTCCGCTTTCGGTTTGTAGGGGTCTTGTCACATCTACGTGCATGCGATCTAGCTCGCCATCACCATCTGTGTCAAATTCTGTTTCAACCCATAAATCCTCGCGAATCCAAGTTTTAAGCGTATCAAATGCAGGAACTACCTGTGCTTCTCCGTCCTTGAAAATTGGTCGATCATTCTCTTGAGAATGTAAGGTGGTTGCCGCCATTGCAGCAACTGCAAACGGCATTAATGTTTTGAAAAATAACTTCATAGGGATCTAATTTTTATTTACCGTTTAAGTAGTCTATACTCATCTGGCTTAATGCCTTAACGCCTAGTTGGAATCCAGCTTCATCAATCACAAAATCTGGTGTGTGATGAGGAAAAGCTTCAGTGCTTCCAGCGGTCATACCTCCTAAAAAGAAATAGAAGCCAGGTACTTTCTCTTGAAAGAAAGAAAAGTCTTCTCCACCAGTGACCGCTTTCTGTAGCGACACGTTTTCTGTACCACCTACTTGTTGTAAGGTAGGTAGCATTTGTGCAGTAAGATCAAGATCATTGTAAGTTACGACAGTCATATTTTGCCAGTCTATCGTAGCCTCACCGCCATACGCTTTTGCTATGCCCGCAGCCATTTCATCCATACGACGTATGATTTTTGTACGCATATCTGGATCTAGTGTACGTACAGTTCCTATCATTTCGGCACTTTCTGGGATGATGTTAAATCGTGTTCCAGATGTTATTTTTCCTACGGTAATTACCGCAGCTTCCTCCGTTAATTCACTCTCACGAGAGATAATACTCTGGAAACCATTGATAATCTGAGCAGATATTAAAATAGGGTCCACTCCAGACCAAGGCTGACTACCATGAGATTGCTTTCCTTTTACATTTACTACAAAACGCTCTGTAGCTGCCATCGTTCCACCTGGTTTATATTTTATAGTATTCACAGGAGTAGCACTATTAATATGTAAACCAAAAATGGCATCCACCTTAGGATCTGTCTCTTATACACATCTCCGAGCCCACGAGACGGACTCCTATCTCG
>OJBP01000770.1_pt1 | contig 13511 bp, 13 predicted proteins | sample 1590691 | NCBI WGS metagenome assembly OJBP01 (sample SAMN05416848, study PRJEB24817) | seawater metagenome | isolation source: Sea water | place: Canada:Atlantic | collected 2013-07 | reverse complement strand
TCTACACTATCCTCTTCGTCGGCAGCGTCAGATGTGTATAAGAGACAGATCCACAACCGACAACCGAGAACCGACAACCGATAACAGATAACCGATTAACCGATAACCGATAACCGACAACAGATAACAGATAACAGATAACCGATAACCGACAACAGTTTAACCAAAATCCCTATCTTAGCCCCAAAGAATAAAACCCGCTCCCCAAACCCAATGGAACTGGAAACCAAAGTCTATCAAAAAGAAAACAACCTTCGTATAGGCAAGTTGCTGAAAGAGAGCCTGGCCGATATAGCCCGGTCGCGGTTTTTGTCCTTCCAATTGGCAAAGCGTGACATACAGGCACAGTACCGTCAAAGCTATCTGGGTATTATTTGGGCCTTTGTAACGCCGCTTACTACCGCTTTTGTCTGGATTTTTCTCAACAGTTCAGGAACCATTCGGGTTACTGATACAGGCATTCCCTATCCCATATATGCTTTTTCAGGAACGCTATTGTGGTCTATTATTAAAGATGCAATCAATTCGCCTATGAACAGCACCAATGGGGCAAAGTCTATTTTGTCTAAAATCAATTTTCCCAAGGAGGCATTGGTTGTTTCAGGGGTTTATAAGTTGTTGTTCAACAGCCTTATAAAAGTACTTTTGTTAGTGGTTTTTATTTTCGCTTTTGGCGTTGGTTTTCATTGGAGTTTGTTGTTATTTCCTTTGGCTCTGATGGGCGGTGTATTATTTGGAACAACACTAGGGCTGTTAATCACCCCTTTAGGATTGCTTTATAAAGACATTAGTAGGCTAATAGGTTTTGGGCTTGGGTTTTTAATGTATATTACTCCAGTAGTTTACGCTATCCCCAAAAGTGGAATTATGAAAACCTTGATGGAACTAAATCCTTTTACACCAATTATATTAACAGCCCGCGACTTAGCCGTAGGCATGCCCCCGGCGCACTTAACCTATTTTTTAATAGTAATCGCTTGCAGTGTACCGCTGTTTTTTATTGCTTTGTTATTCTATAGAATTTCGATTCCTATTTTAGTTGAAAGGATGAGCGCATGATAGTTAATAGTTAATAGTTAATAGTTAATAGTGAATAGTTAATAGGATTTTGATAATGTCTTTCGAATAACTAATAACGAATAACGATTAACGATTAACGAATAACCCAATAACCCAATAACCCAATAACAAATCAACAAATCCCGAATCCTGAATCACCAATGAACGAAGTCCTAGTATCCGTTGAAAACCTCTCCAAAAAGTTCTGCAAAGACCTTAAAACAAGCCTTTGGTATGGTGTGAAGGATTTGGCTTCTGGCTTGAGCGGTAACCGCAATGAAAGGGAGCTGCGCCCCAAGGAGTTTTGGGCGGTAAAGGATATTAGCTTTGAGCTACGCCGTGGGGAATGTCTGGGACTCATAGGCCATAACGGGGCCGGAAAATCAACCTTGCTTAAAATTTTGAACGGCCTTATAAATCCGGACGCAGGAAAAGTGACTATTAAGGGTAGGGTAGGCGCCTTGATAGAACTTGGTGCAGGTTTTAATATGATTCTTAGCGGTAGGGAAAATATTTATAACAATGGTGCTATTTTGGGCTTTACCCGAAAGGAAATTGACGAAAAAATAGAAGAGATTATAGACTTTGCCGAAATCCGGGAGTTTATAGACATGCCCGTACAGAATTACAGCAGTGGGATGAAGGTACGCCTCGGCTTTGCCGTGGCGGCACAGATGGAGCCCGATGTGCTGATTATTGATGAGGTGCTTGCCGTGGGGGATTTGGGGTTTGTGCTAAAGTGTTTTAAACAGATAGATACTATCTTACCTAAAACCGCCATTGTGTTTGTGTCGCATAGTATGCCAATGGTTTCACGTATCTGTAACCAAATTATCTTGATGGATAAAGGAAACGCAAAGTTTCAAGGGGAGGATGTATCTAAAGCAATTGATCTTTATTATACCCGATTTGCAGATAACGAAAAAAGTGTAGTTTTTGATGATGGAAGTTTATCACTAGAAAGCGTAAAATTATTTAATACACCAGAAACAACTGAAATCGCGAAAATAGATTGGGGTTCGGATTTGCAACTACATTTTAAATTTCAATTGAACAAACCAATTGATTTTATCCCAACATTCAAGATTATTATATTCGATAAGGAACAGCGTCCGGTTGCTATACTTGAAGAAAACTTGGAAAGTGAAAATTCTATTATTGGGATGAGGGATAACATCATTGAATTTACAGTTGAACACAACAGGCTACAATTATCCAAAGGCATATATTCCATTAATTTATTGGTAGCAAAAGGCAGAATAAAAGCCCCGCTACTTAGAATGAATGATATTTTAAAATTCCAGGTTATTCACGAAGAGGAAATTTGGCCTCCTTTTTTATTGAGTTCTACCTTTAAAAATATAGAGCAATTTGATGTTTAAAAACAATTTTTTTAAAAAAAATAGAATCGATTTTATCGTGGCTGGTGTTCAAAAATCTGGCACTACTGCTCTAGATTCTTATCTTCGGCAACATAGCGAAATTGGAATGGGAAAAATTAAAGAGATTCATTTTTTTGATAATGAACGATATTTCAGGACCAGAAAAATCGATTATAGAGAATATCACAAACATTTCAACTTTTCAGAAAAGAAAAAAGTGTTTGGGGAGTCAACACCGATATATATTTGGTGGAAAGATTCAATTAAACGAATTTTCGAATACAATAACAAAATTAAACTAATTGTAATATTAAGGAATCCAATTGATAGAGCTTTTTCACATTGGAATATGGAAATTTCCAGAAATAATGAAGTAAGGAATTTTTATACTTGTATTTCTGAAAATAAATTGAACCAACCCCAAAATAAAATTTCTTCATATATAGAAAGGGGGTTTTATATCGAGCAGATTGAAAATCTGTTCAAATATTTTGATCGGAATCAGCTTTTGTTTATAAAGTATGAGGATTTCTTAAGCGAGCAAGAAACCTATCTTCGAAAAATTTTTAGCTTCCTTAATGTTTCAAATGATAACTATAACTTTAATTTTAAAAAATCGCATAATATTAAATATAGTTCTGAAATAGATGCAAAAAGTAAATCCTATTTACTGAATAAATATATGAATGATATCAATAAAGTGGAACTCCTGCTAGGCTGGGATTGTAATGATTGGAAGGTATGATTTCTCACGAGCATAAATGTATTTTTATCCATATTCCAAAAACTGCGGGGACAAGTATTAATTCCTTTTTCCATCCTGGTGTAAAATTTCATTATGACAATCCAGATTACGAGCGCTTGTTTGGATGGTGCCCAAAACGGAAGTTACATATGCAGCACGCAACATCTTCGCAATTATTGGAGACAGGCCTTGTGACAGAAGAGCAATGGAATACCTATTATAAATTTACTTTTGTTAGAAATCCTTGGGATCGAGCTTATTCTGATTATAATTGGATAAAAGAATTTTCGAAAATTTCTGGAAGTTTTAAGAACTATATCTCTAAAAAAAAACAGTTTGAAAAAATATTAACAGATAATACTACAAATCGTTATCTTGGAGATCATCTTTTACCCCAAACAGATTTCTTTGATTTTGAAGGGGTCTACAAGCCAGATTTTATAGGTAAGTTTGAAAACTTTCAATCTGATATAAAAATCGTCATTGAACACCTTGGAATTAATAAAGAATTTAATGTATTCCAAAATAAGAGTAAAAGAAAAAGTGATTATTCAACTTTTTATACTACAACTAGAAAAAGAATGGTTGAAAAAAAATTTCAAATTGATATTAAACTGTTGCAATATGAATTTGAGGATAACCGTAGCGGATTAAATAGGTTAAAAAAGTTTTTATAATTTGAAAAAAAAAATAAAATCTTACATAAAGAAAAAAATTACAGCAATCTATGAAAATAGGATAGGCTCTTTTTTCTTCAAACAAAAAGGCTTTTGCCCCTGCTGTGAAAAAGAGGTGGTTTTTATAGCTAGGAATTCTTGGTTGAGGGATAATTTTCTATGTTCAAAGTGTAAATGTATTCCTAGGGAACGTGCTTTAATGCTAACCATAAAAAACGAGTATCCTAATTGGAAAAATTTAAAAATACACGAATCTTCACCCGGTAAAAGAGGGCATAGCGTTACTTTAAAAAAACACTGTAATAACTATACAGAATCGCAATACTTCCCAAATGAAACTTTGGGAGCAATGGTTAAAGGCTTTAGAAATGAAGACTTAGAGCAACAAACCTTTGCTGATGATGAATTTGATTTGGTGGTTACCTCAGATGTTATGGAACACATCTACGAGCCAGATAAGGCTTTTAAAGAAATCTATCGAACCTTAAAGCCAGGAGGAGCACATATTTTTTCTGTTCCTTTAATTAATCGGTTTAATCTAACGGAGCGATGGGCTAATAAAGGCGCTAATGGAGAACCTGTTTTTCTCTTTGAACCCGAATGGCATGGAAACCCAGTAAGTAAACAAGGGTCTCCAGTAACGATGCATTGGGGATATGATATTGTAGACTTTATTAAACAACACACAGGCGGAGACTGTAAAATTGTATATTATGATGATCTCACCTATGGAATACGAGCAGAGTTTCGAGAAATTATAGTAGCCCAAAAGCCTGTTTTATGAAAGATATAAGAGCTATCGCTTTTGTTTTGCCGCAATTCCATCCCATACCAGAAAATGATAGATGGTGGGGAAAAGGTTTTACAGAATGGACCAATGTTTCAAAAGCAACTCCTTTATTTGAAGACCACTACCAACCTCAATTACCAACAGATTTAGGGTTTTATGATCTGCGTTTGCCCCAAGCAAGAGAAGCACAAGCTACTATTGCCAAAGAACACGGTATATATGGATTCTGCTATTATCATTATTGGTTTAATGGAAAACGGCTATTGGACCAACCTTTAGATGGAATGTTAAAACAAAAAGACTTGGATATGCCTTTTATGTTGTGTTGGGCCAATGAAAACTGGACGAGAAGATGGGATGGGCTTGACAATGAAATTTTAATAAAACAAGAGTATAGTTTAGATGATGATGCCGCTCATATTAGGTGGCTTTGTGAATCTGTTTTTTCAGATGAACGCTATATAAAAGTTGATGGATGCCCTGTGTTTATGGTCTATCGTCAAGATTTATTTCCAGAGATGAAAAAAACAGCCACTTTATGGCGAGAAATCGCGGTAAAGGAATATGGTTTTAAAGACCTGTATTTATGTGTGGCCGAAAGTTTTAATAATAATGTAAACCCGGAAACAATCAATTTTGATGCTTTGGTAGAGTTTTCACCACATAAGGTAATTAAGCACAAACTAAAACGGAGTCCTTCTTTCTTTGAAAAAATGGGAGTGAAAAAATCTCGAAAACAAAAATTGGATTTAAGAGATTTTAAAAAGGGAGTGAAGGATTGTATAGAAAGGGAAAAACCCGATTATAAACTGTATCGTTGCGTAACCCCTTCTTGGGACAATACAGCTCGGAAAGGGGGCCAGGGCGTTATAGCGTTAGGGAGTAGCCCCCAATTATATTTTCAATGGCTAAAGGAAATAGTACAAAAATTTGAACCCTTTTCCCGTGAAGAAAATTTTATATTTATCAATGCCATGAATGAATGGGCCGAGGGCAATCATCTGGAACCTTGCATTAAATATGGGAAAGGGTATCTAGAGGCCACAAAAAAAGCTTTAACGACTTCATGACCCCAAAAGTATCCATACTAATCCCTAACTACAACCACAAACCCTATCTACAACAACGGTTGGACACTGTGTTTGGGCAAACCTTTCAGGACTTTGAGGTAATACTTCTGGACGATGCTTCAACCGATGGTAGTCAAGAAATATTAAAAAACTACAAAAACCACCCTAAGGTATCGCACCTAATAATCAATTCGCAAAATTCCGGTAGCCCCTTTAAACAATGGCAAAAAGGGATCAATCTTGCTAGGGGCGAATATGTTTGGATTGCTGAGAGTGATGATATTAATGATTTAAGTTTTTTAGAAACATATATGCTTGCGGGAAAAGCTGATACTAAGTTGGGTATGTTTTCTTCTGGCATTAATATATTTGGAGAGGGTCAAGATGATGTTTTTATACCCTTTACTAAAGGCAGTCATCATGGGGCTAAGATAATTTGTGATAATATGCTTAAAACTAACAGTTTTAGAAATGGAAGCAGTATTCTTTTTTTAAAAAAAGCGTTGAATAGTATAGTGCTGGAGAAATTGAATAGATTTAGGATTTGTGGAGATTGGTGGTTGTGGGTAAATATTCTTAGAAACAAAGATTTGTACTATACAGATATTATTATGACCTCATATAGAAAGCACAATCAAGCTACAACGTTTAACTTGGCTGAAAACCCAGTTTATTTCAAAGAGATTTCCATTATTTTAAAAGAAGTAATTTCATGGGGATTGGTTTCAAAAGATAGCGTGAATAATGTCATTAAATTTTGGGTCTCTAAAATAAACAAAACAAATATTGATAATAAGGAAAAAGAGGAATTGATAAAAAGGTTCCATCGGTTATTATCGGTAATAGATAGAATTAAACTCTTTCATAAAAGCATTAAAACGTTTTTTAAAAAAAAGGTTCTGAAATTTTATGGCTATGCAAAAAAACAATACCACACCAAATTTGGGCTCGATAACGATTTAATTTTAATATATACGCTGAGTAAAGTAGGTTCATCATCGGTTTACAACTCTCTTAAAAAGCAATTTCCTTATAAAGAAATACATCATATTCATTTCTTGGGAGATACTTGGTTAAATAAATTTAAAAATGATCATCAGATTTTTCAAAATAATCTCAATAATGCCGATAAAATTTTTCGATTATTAAAAAAAAGGCAGTGGAAAATAAAAATAATATCACTAACCAGAGACCCCGTTGCAAGAGATATCTCTGGGCTATTTCAGACTTGGCAACATGTCTTTGATGTTAACGATATATCGCAAGTGCCAGCTGAAAGTATCATTTCATTTTTAACTAATTCAGACTTCACATATTCTGAAAATTGGTTTGAAACAGACTTTTTGGAATTTACCAGTCTAAATGTTTTTAATGAAAAGTTTGATTCAAATATTGGGTTTCAGACCTATAAGACCAAGAAGGCTGATATATTAATACTACAACTTGAGCAATTGAACCATATCTATAATGATGCCATGAATGTTTATTTAGGCAAGGGAAACTATGTGCTGCAAAATGAAAATATTACTGCATCAAGGGGGTCAGGTAAACTTAATAAAAAAGTGAAAACAAACTTAAAGTTACCATTGGAAAAAATAAATACTATTTATAGCTCAAAATATATCACTACTTTTTATAATGAATCACAAATTCAAAAATTTAAAAAGAAATGGATAGATCAATAGAAGGGGTTAGTGTTATTCTTTGTTGTTATAATAGTGCCAATAGGATTAAAAAAACTCTTGAGTATCTCGCTAGACAAGAAGTATCAATTTCTTTAAAATGGGAAATTATTTTAGTTAATAACAATTCCACAGACTCTACTGTATTGATTTCAAAAAATACTTGGAATAATTTAGGAGCCCCTTCACCTATGTTAGTTGTAGACGAAACCCAACCGGGATTGTCTTTTGCGAGGGAAAAAGGGATGTCTGCTGCACAATATGATATTTTTTTATTTTGTGATGATGATAATTGGTTGCATAAAAATTATATTCAGCGTGTGCATGATATATTTAATAAACACCCAGAGTTTGGAGCTTTGGGTGGGTGGTGCGAAGCCGTATTTGAAAAAGAAGAACCCGATTGGTTTACTGATTTTGCTGGTAATTTTGCAGTTGGAAGACCAAAAGAAAACTCGGGTATATTAGATACAGCAAATTCTTTTCTATATGGTGCGGGTTTGGCAATGAGCCGTAAAGCAAAATTAAGCCTCAATGAAAATGGATTTGCAAATATATTATCAGACAGAAAAGGAAAACAATTATCTAGTGGTGGTGATGTTGAAATTATTTATGCATTAAAGCTAATGGGTTTTTCTGTATATTTTGATGAACAACTTTATTTTAATCATTTTATGCCGTCACAACGGCTAACCTGGGAATATTTGATTAAATTAAGAAAGTCAATGTATTGGTCAAATTTTGTATTAGGAATTTATGTGGATGCACAAAAAAATGTACCCTATGATATAAAGGCGATATTTAGAAAAATAGTTAATAATATAAAGTATATTTTAAAACATAAGAGGCGTTTGCAAAAATTAAATGAAAGTGATGCCCTTTTTTTAAAAAATCAAATAAATACAAGAAAACTGTTTCTAAAAAACATTAATTTTTATATTAAAACTAGAAAACGATTAGACCAATTAATAAATGGATAACGGAGTTTCAATTATAATATGCACCTATAATGGCAAGGCTAGATTATCCGAAACTTTGTTGTATTTAGCTAAACAGGAAGTTAGATGTCCTGTAGAAATTGTACTTATAGACAATAATTCATCTGATGGCACAAAATCTTTTGCCGATGATTGGTGGAGAAAGAACGGGACTCAATCTATTAAATACACATCATATGTTCAGCCTATTCCGGGTAAATCATACGCCCAAGATATGGGGTATGCAAAGGCACAATACGAATATCTTTTAATTTGCGATGATGATAATTGGCTATGTAATACCTATGTGCAGACGGCCTTTGAGATAATGGAAAAAGATTTAAAAATAGGTGCTTTGGGTGGATGGTGCGAAGCTGTTTTTGAAAATAAAAAACCAGAATGGTTTGATACCTATGCAAAATACTTTGCTGTTTCCAAGCAAGGAACTGAGAGTGGCGATATTTCTGAAAAAAAAGGATGTCTGTACGGTGCGGGAATGATGATTAGAAAAAGTCATTGGATTGAGTTAAATAATCTAGGATTTAAACCTTTACTTACCTGTAGAAAAGGAGATTCACTAAGTTCTGGTGGCGATACAGAATATAGTTATGTATTGCGATTGTTGGGGTATAAAATGTGGTATGATAAAAATCTATACTTTCAACATTGGATGCCCGAAGGAAGAATGAGTTTGTCCTATATTCAAAGAATGCGTAAAGCAATGTCTGAAGCCAATTTTGTGGTTAGTGTTTATACCGATGAATTGAAAAATAAGAAGATAACACAAAAAACCTTCTTTAATCGCGCATTTCGTTCAATAAAGAATGATTTGTTTAAACAGTCTAAAAAAAGACTTATAGGGTCTTTTGAAGAAAAAGAAATTGCAAAGGAATATTTTAGAAAGCTATATAGATTGATTGCACATTATAAGGAGTATTCAAAAAACAGACGCTCTATTAAAACTTGGCTTCCTCAAAACAACACTGTTACATAGTATGAGTAAGATGATAGCCATAAAGGTTAAATCCTTTCCGCAAGTATCGGAAACCTTTGTGGTTTCAAGCATTGTCTTTGCCCTAAAAAACAAGTTTAAGGTACATTTGTACGTAAGTAAATATAGGGGTGTAAATAATTCGTCCCAAGCGGACATCCTGCGCCAGTACAACATTGAAAAAAACATAGAAAAACCTTTTTCGCTTTCTAAAAATAAATTGATTAGGTGGTGCCAATTGGCCTATATGGCACTCCACCCACGGATATTGCCCTATGTGTTTACCTATTATAAAAACAAGTCCAAACGCGATACAAAACCTCTTTTAGAACTATACCAATACCGCCATTTTAAAAAAAATGCGCTGTGCCATGTACATTTCAATAACGCTTTGCATCCCTTGCCCAAATTGGCAGAAATAGGATATATAACCCCAAAGGTAATCGTCACCTTCCACGGCTATGATGTTTTCTTGGAAACAGCAGAAAGTTTTCAAGCCAAATATGGTGCTTTTTATAAAAAGTATGTAAAGGCGGTTACGGTTAACTCTAACTATTTGAAACAAGCAGTCTTAAATTTAGGTGTTGAAGAGCAATTGATTAAGGTAGTTCCCATTGGCTTTGATGGAAATGTATTTAACGGAACTCCAAAAACTATAAACTCTCAGCAACAAATAGAAATTATAACTGTAGGCAGACTCGTGCAGTTAAAAGGTCATTTGTATGGTCTATGGACTATTAAAAGACTAAAGGACCAAGGTAACAAGGTTCATTATACCATTGTAGGAGAAGGGGCGGAGCGGGCTAAATTAAAAAATGAAACTAAAAGCTTAGGGCTTGAAGAGCAGGTAACTTTTGCTGGAGCTTCTTCACAAGAGCAAGTAAAGAGTTTTATGGAGAAATCTCATATTTTTTTAATGACTTCTACCTATGATGATCTGTCAGGAAGAAGGGAAGCATTTGGCCTTGTTTCAATTGAGGCTCAGGCAATGGGCTTACCTGTAGTTGGTTTTAAATCGGGAGGGTTTCCCGATACCATAGTTGAAGGGAAGACTGGTTTTGCAGTTGAAGATAGGAATGATAAAGCTTTGACAGATAAAATACTTCAGCTTCTCGAAAATCCTAACGTATATCAAACAATGTCAAAAGCTGCCATTCATCACTCAGCTGCTTTTGGTCAAAAGTTTACTACGCAGCAATATTTGAATTTGTATGAAGAATTATTAAAGATTTCCTAAATATGTAAACGTTAATTTTCTCTGACAAGACAAAAATTTAACATCATAATTTTTTTACTTGAGGTGTAAGCTTTCCTTAAAAGCGAACGGTTTCACATTTAACACTAAATATTATTAAAGTACATACAAACTACTTAACTTTGTTAAACAAAATAAAAAACCCCCACTACACCTATAAAGTGTAATGAGGGTCTGCTAAAATACTGAAAAGGTATTTAAATAGGGTAAGTGCCAGCTTATCCTATTTTTTTTGAAAACTTCATGTTTTCAAGCATACCTTTTAGTTCATCACCGGGCGAAAAGCGAATACGTGCTCTTTTTATATTCGCCGATGACAGTTCTTCTTGTGTTTCAACACCTGAGCTACTCAGGGTAGTGCGAAACGAACCCAGATCGTCCAATTTGACTATATAGCCTTTGTCCAACGCTTTTTTCATGGAACTTAGGAAATTCTGAATCACATTATAGCAGTCACCTCGCGTAAGCGAGCTTTTTTCTGCTACTTCATCAGAGAGTTCCTTTAGGTTCATTGACCCCAGATAAACTGGGATTGCGTAGAACTTATTGGGTGCCTGGGGATCCAATGGATTGTGCCTTTGGACGGGCTTAAATTTTTGCATGTTTATCAAAAATTTAAATGAAACAATCACCTCAAAGAACGTAAAAACACCTTGCGGCGACAATCGCTTTGACTGCATGATAAAATTACGAAGTTATATTTAATTCCAAAAAAGAATCCTTGCGACTTATCAACATTACAACATCAAACACTAATACCTTAAAACACTGTTAATCAGCCATTTAAATACATTTTGTTTGTTTTTCTATTGTTTACAGGGTTTAAATGCTGATAATCAGGCGGTTAATTATTTTATATTTTAAATGAAGCATAATTATTTCAAATATCCGAGAAATTTTATTCGGTGAGAATAAATAAAATAGATTGAGGCAGTTTAAGTTATCAACAATGTCGTATTTTTAAACTACTGCTATTTTGGCGAAATTCTTCTAGCAACCCTAGTAACTATAGCCTAATTGACAAAAGAAAACAAAGCAGTAAACTTCCTATAATTTAAGGAGTGAAAAATTCCTTGCTTTTGTAGCAAAACTTTTATGTACAAGAACTATAACTTTCATGTACAAAGAATATAAATTTCATGCACAAGGAATAGTAAACTGGAACCAGTATTGTAGCCATTGTGATATACTGAATTTTTCGCCTTCAAAATCTGCAACAATTCGTTTTTTAAATTCAATTGAGTATTTACGCGTCTTGCGAATACTTCGTACATTTGCTTTCATAGTTTTCCACGCTTTAAGTGGTCAACCTATATCAGGGACGTACAAAAACTGACAACTCACAACCCACAACTGACAACCGACAACTGACAACCGACAACTGACAACTGAGAACTGAGAATTACAAACATCCATCAACCAAATTCTTTGGAAAAAAGGATTTTACATCAAAGACAACAGAAGGAGTTGCTTTATGTTTTTCCAATTGAAAATCTGAAAATTCTGTATGGCCAACTGCCAATATAATAGCTTCATAATTTTCTTTGAGTTGTGATTCTTCGGTTAACAATCGCAATCCAAACTCATTTGAGACTTCGGACACTTTTGCCCAAGGATCATAAACATCTATATTCAGGTTATATTTTCGCAATTCCTCAATAACGTCAATTACTTTGCTATTGCGAATATCGGGACAATTTTCTTTAAAGGTAACACCCAAAACCAGCACATGCCCTCCTTTTACCTTACATTCCTTTTGAATCATTAATTTAACCACCTCATGGGCCACATAATTACCCATACCGTCATTCATGCGTCTTCCTGCCAAGATAATCTCTGGGTTGTAACCTTCTTCTTGAGCTTTTTGGGCCAAATAATAGGGATCTACTCCTATACAATGTCCGCCTACAAGTCCCGGTGTAAATTTTAAAAAGTTCCATTTGGTTCCAGCAGCTTCCAATACATCCTGAGTGTCGATATCCAAAAGCCTGAAAATTTTAGAAAGCTCGTTCACAAAGGCAATGTTGATGTCGCGCTGTGAATTTTCAATAACCTTAGCGGCCTCAGCCACTTTTATGGAAGGTGCCAAATGGGTTCCAGCTGTAATTATTGAAGCATACAATTCATCAATATATTTGGCAGCTTCGGGGGTGGAGCCAGAGGTTACTTTTAATATCTTGGTAACAGTATGCTGCTTATCGCCTGGGTTGATTCTTTCTGGGGAATAGCCTGCGTAGAAATCTTTATTAAATTTAAAGTTCGAATATTCTTCTAGAATAGGAACACAAATATCCTCGGTAACTCCGGGATAAACTGTGGATTCATAAATAACCACATCGCCTTTTTTCAAAAGTTTCCCAACAGTTTCACTGGCTTTTTGAAGCGGTGTCAATACAGGTTGGTTGTATTTATTGGTTGGTGTAGGCACTGTAACGATAAAAACTGTAGCCTCAGCCATTTTAGAAGCATCGTTTGTAACAATAAGACCAGTAGCTTCGGATTGTATCAAGGCTTTTTTTAATTCTTCGGAAGAAAGTTCCAAAGTAGTGTCAATTCCTTGTTGTAATTGCTCGATGCGTTCTGAATTGATGTCGAAACCGATCACTTTATATTTTTCAGCGAAAGCGGCGGCAAGCGGCAAGCCAACATAGCCTAAGCCGATTATTGCGATTGAGGGGTTTTGTTTCATTTTGTGGATGCTAGGGATACTATTGTTGCTTTTGATACCATTGTTTTTAAAGTTTTTTCGTCAATCGGCATCTTTGGTCGGCAAAATTACGGGTTTTAATAGAAATAGAGGATGTTAAAAGTAAAAACATCCCTCCCCCGCCCTCCTGTCTCTTATACACATCTCCGAGCCCACGAGACGGACTCCTATCTCGT
>OJBP01000745.1_pt1 | contig 13918 bp, 10 predicted proteins | sample 1590691 | NCBI WGS metagenome assembly OJBP01 (sample SAMN05416848, study PRJEB24817) | seawater metagenome | isolation source: Sea water | place: Canada:Atlantic | collected 2013-07 | reverse complement strand
ATGGACAATAATTAACCGTCAGTATGAAAAAGGTGAATTACCGAAATCTATCCTCATTTTTGTCATTTCTCTTGTTGGCTCTATTGCTAACAGTTTCCACTACCGTTTCAGCGCAAGATCAATCTGCTGCTACCGATACAACTGCAGCCGCTTCTAGCGAAGCTGCCCCGGCCGAAGGGTCTGGTGGCGATGTGGCAGCTGGAAAAGACTTGTTTAATGCCAACTGTGCTGCTTGTCATAAATTAGACCGTAAGGCGACAGGCCCGGCACTTCGTGGAGTTGCCACTAAATATGACCGTGACTGGTTATACCAATGGATTAAGGACAGTCAGGCTATGATTAAGTCTGGAGATCCGCAGGCTGTTAAGCTGTTTGAAGAGTACAATAATTCTGTAATGACTGCTTTTCCGCAGTTAAGCAATACAGATATTGATAATATTTTAGCCTATACTAGTCAGCCTAAACAGGTAGTACAGCCACCTCCAGGTGGTGATTCTGCTACAGGAGGTTCTGGTAGTGGTGATGGCGTTTCAAACAATATTGTACTTGGTGCACTTGCGCTAGTATTCTTGTTATTAGTAGTAATGTTGTTCTTGGTAACAAACACACTTAAAAAGATTGCTGCTGCAAATGGCGTTGAGTATCCAGAAAAAGAACCACGCACTCCTATTTGGAAGGCGTTTATTCAAAATCAATTTTTGGTATTGGTAACATCTGTTTTCTTGTTGTTGACTGCAGGATACTTTATGTACGGGTTTATGATGCAAGTTGGTGTAGATCAAGGATACGCTCCTGTTCAACCAATTCATTTCTCACATAAAATTCACGCAGGGGACAACCAGGTAGACTGTAACTTCTGTCACTCTTCGGCAAGAAAAAGTAAGACATCGGGTATTCCATCACTCAATGTGTGTATGAGCTGTCATAAAAATATTACTGAAGTAGCTCCTGAAACCGCTACCGAAGAATACTCAAAAGAGTTTTATGACGCTGAAATTCAAAAATTATATGAAGCAGTTGGTTGGGATGTAAACGAACAAGCTTACACAGGTGAAGAAAAACCTGTAAAGTGGGTGCGTATTCATAACCTGCCAGACTTCGCGTATTTTAATCACTCACAGCACGTAACTGTGGCTGGAATAGCATGTCAAGAATGTCACGGTCCTGTAGAAGAATTTGAAATAATGGAACAACATTCTCCATTAACAATGGGATGGTGTATTAACTGTCACCGTGATACTAATGTGCGGATGGAAGGAAATGAGTATTATGAGAAAATTCACGAAGAGCTTTCAAAAAAATACGGTGTAGAGCAATTAACTGCTGCACAAATGGGTGGCCTTGAATGTGGTAAGTGTCACTATTAAAATTAAAATGATTAAAGAAATCGTAAGTTCAAAGCTTATTTTTGAAAAACGATTATTAAATTAAATAACTATAAATGGCATCAAACAAGAAATACTGGAAAAGTGTTGAAGAGCTAAACGAAAACAGCTCTGTTGTTAAGACGTTGCAAGAAAATGAATTTGTAGAAGAAATTCCTACTGATGATTTTTTAGGCGATAAAGAAACGTTAGAGGCTTCTTCAACAACACGTCGTGATTTCTTAAAGTACGTTGGTTTTACAACTGCGGCGGCATCGCTTGCAGCTTGTGAAGGACCAGTAGTAAAATCAATCCCTTACGTGGTTGCGCCGGATGAGATAGTTCCGGGTGTGGCTAATTTTTATGCTACAACAATTGCAGATGGGTTTGACTTTGCTAATGTGTTAGTGAAAACCAGAGAAGGTCGTCCTATTAAGATAGAACGAAATGATCTTTCAAAATATGGTGATGGAGTAAATGCTCGTGTGCATGCCTCTGTATTATCTTTATATGATAATAACCGTTTAAAAGCTCCTTTGGTAAACGGGAAAGAAGTTTCTTGGGATGATTTTGATGCTTCTATAGCTCAAAAAATGAATGAAATGGGCGGTAAGGACATTGTGTTGCTTACACAAACCTTTGCTAGTCCATCAACTTCAAAATTAATCCAAGAGTTTACCGCAAAGTATTCAAATGTTCGTCACGTAGTGTACGATACGGTTTCTTCTTCTGAAGCGTTAGATGCTTTTCAAAATAAATATGGCTCTCGCGCCTTAGCAGATTACGATTTTTCTAAAGCAGAAGTAATTGTTTCTGTAGGTGCTGATTTCTTGGGTGATTGGCAAGGTGGAGGCTACGACGGAGGTTATGCAAAAGGCCGTGTTCCAAAAAATGGAAAAATGTCTCGCCACGTACAGTTTGAATCTAATATGAGTCTTTCCGGTGCAAACGCAGATAAGCGTGTGCCAGTTACACCTTCACAGCAATTGCAGATTCTTAAAGCCTTAACTGGCGGTAGTGCATCTGGATTGCCAGAAAATATTGCCGAAGCTGTTTCTAAGGCAAAAGCACAATTAAATAAAGCAGGTAGCAAAGGAGTCCTAGTTACTGGATTGCCAAATGTTGCTGCTCAGAAAATGGTGTTAGACTTTAATGAGTCTAAAGGTAGTGTTGTAATGGATACTGCTAAGCCAAAAATGACTCGTAAAGGAAACACTGCTGAAGTAATGCGCGTACTAGACGGTGTTGTTTCAGGAAGTGTTAAAGGCTTGATTACGGTAGGGGTAGATCCTGTGTATTCATTCCCAAACAATAAAGCATTTAAAGAAGCGTATCAAAAACTAGATATGAGTCTTGCATTTTCTATGAAAGAAGATGCGACAGCTTCTTTAGCACAAATGGTTGCAGCAACTCCACATTATTTAGAATCTTGGGGAGATGTGCAGATGAAAAAAGGAAATTTCAGCTTAATGCAACCTACTATTCGTCCATTGTTCAATACAAGACAGTTTCAAGATAGTTTGTTGAAATGGACCGGAAATACTAAAAACTATTACGATTACATAAAAGAAACTTGGACTTCTTCTGTGTTAGCAGGTGGTTCATGGAATCAAGCGCTTCATGACGGTTTTGTTGAAAGTAGTGCTGAGGTTTCTATGGAAGATGCTACGGCAGACGAAGCTAACATGACGTTGGAAAGCGGTACAAATAATGGTGCATTAGCTGCTTCTGCTCAAAACGGAGGTGGGTATGAGCTAACATTGTACACTAAAACTGCTTTAGGTGATGGTCAGCAAGCTAACAACCCTTGGTTGCAAGAGATGCCAGACCCTATTACCCGTACGTCTTGGGATAATTATTTAACTATTTCGGCTGCAGATGCTAAAGAATTAGGTGTTGAAAATGAAAATGTAGCAAACGGAGCATTAAACGGCGGGTACGTTAATGTGAAGATGGATGGCGTTGTGGTAAATAAAGTTCCTGTACTTGTTCAGCCTGGACAAGCCAAAGGATCGGTTGGTTTAGCCTTCGGATACGGTAAAACAGCTGCTATTCAAGAAGAAATGCAAACAGGTGTAAACGCCTTCCCATTATATAAAGATTTCTCTTCGGTACAAAACGTTACCTTAGAGAAAGTAGGGGGTGTTCACGAATTTGCTTGTGTACAATTACATAATACAATGATGGGTCGTGATATTATTCGCGAAACATCACTTGAAATATTCAATACAAAAGATGTTGAGGAATGGAATGCCGTTCCTAAAGTGTCTAAAGATCATCAAGAAATTCCGGTAACATCACCAGATGCAGATCTTTGGGAAGGTTTTGATCGCTCAATAGGTCATCACTTTAACTTATCAATAGACTTAAATGCCTGTACAGGTTGTGGGGCTTGTGTTATTGCGTGTCACGCAGAAAACAATGTTCCGGTTGTAGGTAAGTCGGAAGTTAGAAGAAGTCGTGATATGCACTGGTTGCGTATTGATAGATATTATTCTTCTGAAGAATCATTAGAAGTTGATCAAGATAAAAAAGAGGGATTCTCTGGTTTATTTGGAGATAATGGTTCATTGGGTGGTTTTGGAGAGTTAGAAGATCCATCTGCAAATCCGCAAGTGGCTTTTCAGCCGGTAATGTGTCAACACTGTAATCACGCTCCGTGTGAAACAGTTTGTCCAGTGGCTGCAACTTCTCACGGAAGACAAGGTCAAAACCATATGGCATATAACCGTTGTGTAGGTACAAGATACTGTGCAAACAACTGTCCTTATAAAGTACGTCGTTTCAACTGGTTCTTATATAATGAAAATGATGAGTTTGACTACCACATGAATAACGACCTTGGTCGTATGGTGTTAAACCCAGATGTAGTTGTGCGTTCACGAGGTGTAATGGAAAAATGTTCTATGTGTATTCAAAAAACACAAAAAACAATCCTTGATGCGAAGCGTGACGGACGTCCAGTTAAAGATGTTGAGTTTCAAACAGCGTGTTCTGCAGCTTGTGGAACGGGAGCGATGGTATTTGGAGATATCAACGATCACGAAAGTGAAGTATATAAAGAGAAGAAAGATAAAAGAATGTATCACTTATTAGAATATGTAGGAACAGAACCAAATGTGTTCTACAAGACTAAAGTAAGAAATACAGAAGAAGTTTAAACTAACTAAGAAACAGTAGTAAAGATATGGCGTCGCATTACGAAGCACCTATTAGAAGACCCTTAGTTATAGGAGATAAAAGCTACCACGATGTAACAGTGGATGTAGCAGCTCCTGTAGAAGGAAAAGCCAATAAATCGTGGTGGATTGTTTTTACAATTTCCCTAATAGCATTTTTATGGGGACTAGGTTGTATAATTTATACAATTTCCACCGGTATTGGTGTATGGGGATTAAATAAAACAGTAGGCTGGGCCTGGGATATTACCAACTTCGTTTGGTGGGTAGGTATTGGTCACGCAGGAACCCTGATTTCTGCCGTACTTTTATTATTCCGTCAAAAATGGAGGATGGCGATTAACCGTTCTGCAGAGGCAATGACAATTTTCTCTGTAATACAAGCGGGATTATTTCCTATTATCCACATGGGTCGTCCATGGTTAGGGTATTGGGTGTTACCTATTCCAAACCAGTTTGGTTCGTTATGGGTAAACTTTAATTCGCCATTACTTTGGGATGTATTTGCAATTTCAACCTACCTATCAGTATCGTTAGTTTTCTGGTGGACAGGTTTACTTCCAGATTTTGCAATGATTCGCGATAGAGCAATTACACCTTTTACAAAAAGAATTTATAGCATCCTATCATTTGGATGGAGTGGTCGTGCAAAAGACTGGCAACGTTTTGAAGAAGTTTCATTAGTATTAGCTGGATTGGCAACACCGCTTGTACTTTCGGTACACACCATTGTATCGTTTGACTTTGCTACCTCGGTAATTCCAGGATGGCACACAACTATTTTCCCTCCTTATTTTGTTGCTGGAGCAATTTTCTCAGGATTCGCAATGGTAAATACGCTGCTTATTATTATGCGTAAAGTATCTAATCTTGAAAATTATATAACCATTCAGCATATCGAATTAATGAACATTGTAATTATGATTACAGGTTCTATTGTTGGGGTGGCTTATATTACTGAATTATTTATCGCTTGGTATTCAGGTGTAGAGTACGAACAGTACGCTTTCTTAAACCGTGCAACCGGACCTTACTGGTGGGCATATTGGGCAATGATGACATGTAACGTGTTCTCTCCACAGTTTATGTGGTTCAAAAAATTACGTACTAGTATTATGTTCTCGTTTATAATTTCGATTGTGGTGAACATAGGTATGTGGTTTGAGCGTTTCGTAATTATTGTAACATCACTTCACAGAGATTACCTACCATCATCTTGGACCATGTTCCAACCAACATTTGTAGATATAGGTATCTTTATTGGGACAATTGGATTTTTCTTTGTGTTATTCTTATTATATGCAAGAACATTCCCTGTAATTGCACAGGCAGAGGTAAAATCTATTTTGAAGTCTTCAGGTGAAAAGTATAAAAAATTAAGAGCTGAGCACGGTGATGATGTAAAACATTATGAAGCTGCCGTAGCACCTTCTGCCAATAATGAATATTTAAAAAGCACGGACGAAACAGGAACTGATACGGTACATGCAGGTGAAATTGCCGAAAATGATGTAGAACGTGAAAAAATAGAAGATCTATTAGATGGAATTGGACGTTTTGATCCTAAAACAGAAACACAAGACGATCTTAAAAAGATTAGTGGCGTTGGCCCTGTAATGGAACAGAAGTTACATCAAATAGGAATTTACACGTTTGATCAAGTAAGTAAAATGACCGATAGAGAGTATGACCTTCTTGATACTATTATAGACGAATTCCCTGGAAGAGCAAAACGTGATGACTGGGCAGGCCAGGCAACAAAACTTAAAAACAATTAGTAAGATGGCATCGAAAACAATTCACGCTATTTACAACGATGACGACCTGTTAATGCAAGCTGTTAAGCAGGTACGAGCAGAGCATTATCATATTGAAGAAGTGTATACTCCTTTCCCGGTTCATGGGCTAGACAAAGTAATGGGGTTAGCTCCTACAAGAATTGCCATAACATCATTTATGTATGGATTGGTAGGGCTTACGGTTGCAGTTTTAATGATGAACTTCATTATGATTGAAGATTGGCCACAAGATATTGGTGGTAAGCCAAGTTTCAGTTATATTGAAAACATGCCAGCCTTTGTGCCTATTATGTTTGAACTTACCGTTTTCTTTGCGGCTCACTTAATGGTAATTACTTTTTATATGAGAAGTAAGTTGTGGCCATTTAAAAAAGCTGAAAACCCAGATGTTCGAACTACCGATGATCATTTTTTAATGGCTGTAGATGCAGGATCACACGATGTAAAAAAGCTTACTCAGTTTTTATATGATACGGGAGCCATGGAGATTAGTTTAATTGAAAATGAAGAAGACCATTAATATGAAAAAAAGTTTAAACATAACCATTGCACTTGTAGCTGCATTCAGTTTGGTTTCTTGCTTTAATAATAACAAACCCAACTATCAGTTTATGCCTAATATGTATGAGCCTGTTGGATATGAAACCTATGGTGAATACGATGTTTTTGAAAATGAACAAGAGGCAAAACTTCCTGCTGAAGGTTCAATCCCTAGAGGATGGCAGCCTTACGAATATGATGATACAACAGAAGGTTTAAATTTAGCTAAAGCTGAATCTAAAAACCCTCTAGAGATTACGGAAGATAATATTTCTGAAGGAGAAGCACTTTATACTATTTATTGTGCCGTATGTCACGGAGATAAAGGAGATGGACAAGGTATTTTGGCTCAAAGAGAAAAGTTTTTGGGTATTCCTAGCTATGCAGATCCAGGAAGAGATATTACAATGGGAGGTATCTACCACGTAGAAATGTATGGACTAAATGCCATGGGGTCTTATGCATCACAAACCAATGAAAAAGAGCGTTGGCAAATAGCCATGCACGTAATGAATTTAAAAGCTGCATTAAACGGCGAACCTTCATTATTAGAAACCGCAGGGGTTAAAACTGCTGACTCAAGCAATGTTGAGGCTTCTACAATAGAAGGGGATGAAATGAATACTGAAGCTGCATCACAAACTTCAGAAAACGAAACTAACTAAAGAATAAAGAGAATAGTTAAAGATATGTACACGCTACCAAGTAAATTAAAACTGTTTGCAATTATTTTTATGGTCGTTGGAGCCATAGGGATAGTGTCAGGTTTCCTTACTGCTCCCTCAACCACAGCCGAGGTTAAAGAAATGATGGCTAGTCATGGAGATGGACATGGATCAGACCACTCAGCAGCTGAAGAATCACATAGTACAAATGAAACTCATGTTGCAGAAGAAGCCCATGGCAATGAGCATGCTCAAACTGCTGATGCACATGATAGTGAAGAAGCACATTTAGAGCATACGTTGCACCAAATGCAAAACAGACCTTGGTCTGCATTATATATTGCCTGCTTGTTCTTTTTGTTTATTGCATTAGGAACCTTGGCTTTTTATGGTATTCAATATGCCGCACAAGCGGGTTGGTCCCCAGTACTGTATCGAGTAATGGAAGGAATTACTGCCTATTTACCAGTGGCTTCGGTAATATTATTTGTATTGTTATTGCTTTCTGCCTTTCATATAAATCATATTTTCCACTGGATGGATCCAGAATTAGTGGATCCTGAAAGCTCTCACTACGATAAGTTAATCGCTGGAAAAAGTGGATGGTTAAACGTGCCTTTCTTTTTAATTAGAGCAGCAATTTTCTTAGCTGGATGGAATTTATACAGATATTTCTCAAGAAGAAACTCTATTAGACAAGATGATGCAGATGACAATAGATGGTTTAAAAAGAACTTTAAGATGTCTGCTGGTTTCTTAGTATTCTTCATAGTAACTGAGTCTATGATGTCTTGGGACTGGATTATGAGTTTCGACCCACACTGGTTTAGTACTTTATTTGGATGGTATGTATTTGCAGGAATGATGGTTTCGGCCATTACTGTAATAGCAATGGTATCTATTGTATTAAAGAAACAAGGGTATTTAGAATTTGTAAATGATAGCCATATTCATGACTTAGCAAAATATATGTTTGGCTTCAGCATTTTCTGGACGTACCTATGGTTTTCACAGTTTATGCTAATATGGTATGCTAATATCCCTGAAGAAGTAACCTATTTTGTAACACGTATAGAAGATTATAAATTACCATTCTTCGGAATGCTCGTAACAAACTTTGTATTCCCTGTATTATTATTAATGAACAGTGATTACAAACGTGTAAACTGGTTTGTAATATTAACAGGAATTGTGATTTTAGCAGGGCAGTACATTAACCTATTTGTTATGGTTATGCCTGGTACCGTTGGATCTTCTTGGTTTATTGGCTTGCCAGAAATAGGATCAATATTGTTTTTCTTTGGATTGTTTGTATTTGTTGTATTTACGGCATTAACAAAAGCACCATTGCTTGCTAAACGAAATCCGTTTATGAAGGAAAGCAAAAATTATCATTATTAATTAATTGAATAGAGACAGATAACGATGACCGCATTTTTAGTTGTATTAGTAATCATTCTTCTTGGAGTTGCTATTTGGCAAATGACCAAGATATTTGAAATGTCTAAAACCAAACAGACAGATACTGGAGAAATAGCATCAGATAAAGACAATAAAGTTAACGGATATTTAATGTTAGTCTTTTTAGGGTTTTTATATGTACTAGCCATTGTATGTTTTTGGAAATGGAGCGATGTACTCTTACCAAAAGCTGGATCTGAACATGGATCGCAGATAGACAATTTAATGTTGATATCCATGATCCTAATTTTCGTTGTAGGGATTTTAACGCATTGGCTATTATTTGGTTTTGCATTTAAGTATAGAGGTGAAAAAGGTAAAAAAGCGGTATTCTACGCAGATAATGATAAACTTGAATTTATCTGGACCATAATCCCAGTAATTGTATTGGCGGGATTGATTATCTACGGGCTTTTTACTTGGACAGACATTATGAATGTTAGCGAAGAGGATGATCCATTAGTAGTAGAATTATATGCATATCAATTTGATTGGCGTGCAAGGTATGGAGGAGAAGATAACACACTTGGTGAAGCTAACGTACGCTTAATTGAAGGTGTTAATCAATTGGGTGTAGATGGATCTGACCCTAATGCACAAGATGATATTGTTGTAAATGAATTACACTTACCTGTAGGTAGAAAAGTATTGTTTAAAATGCGATCGCAAGATGTATTGCACTCAGCTTATATGCCACACTTTAGAGCACAGATGAACTGTGTCCCTGGTATGATTACTCAATTTGCTTTTACCCCAACCATTACTACTGAAGAAATGAGACAAGACGAGGCAGTAGTAGATAAAGTTAGGCGTATTAATGAGATAAGGAGAGAAAACAGTAAAGAGTTGGCCAAAAAGGGCGAGGCGCCGTTAGAGCCATATGAGTTTGATTATCTACTCCTATGTAATAAAATATGTGGTATTAACCACTATAATATGCAAATGAAGATTATAGTAGAGTCACAAGAAGATTATGAAGCTTGGTTGGCAGAACAACCAAATATGGCCGAAGTTTTAAAAGAACAATAAAATAATAGCATAAATAGATATGTCAGCACACGCAGAAGACTTAGCAGTAGATCACCACGATGATCACGGACATCATCACGAACAGACTTTTATAACTAAATATATATTTAGTACAGACCATAAAATGATCTCTAAACAATACCTTATAACAGGTATTTTTATGGGGATAATTGGAATTTTAATGTCCGTTCTTTTTAGAATGCAAATAGCATGGCCAGAAGAACCATTTACAATCTTTGAAATCTTCTTAGGCAAATGGGCAGAAGGCGGAGTTATGGACCCAAGTGTTTATTTAGCATTGGTAACTATTCATGGAACCATTATGGTTTTCTTTGTTTTGACAGCCGGTTTGAGTGGTACGTTTAGTAACCTTTTAATTCCGTTGCAAATCGGGGCTAGAGATATGGCTTCAGGCTTTTTGAACATGGTATCATACTGGCTTTTCTTTATTTCCAGTGTAGTTATGGTATGTTCATTATTTGTTGAAGCAGGGCCTGCATCAGCTGGTTGGACAGTATATCCTCCATTAAGTGCTTTGCCACAGGCTATACCAGGTTCTGGGGCTGGGATGACATTATGGTTAGTTTCATTGGCTATATTTATTGCATCTTCACTATTAGGTTCGCTTAATTATATCGTAACAACTTTAAACCTACGTACCAAAGGAATGTCTATGACAAGACTTCCGCTTACTATTTGGGCATTTTTTATCACTGCTATAATTGGTGTGGTTTCTTTCCCTGTATTGTTATCAGCAGCATTAATGTTGATTATGGATAGAAGTTTTGGCACATCATTCTTCCTTTCCGATATTTATATCGCTGGGGAAGTATTGCACAACCAAGGTGGTTCACCTGTATTGTTTGAACACCTATTCTGGTTCTTAGGACACCCTGAAGTGTATATTGTAATCTTACCTGCAATGGGTATTGTTTCCGAAGTTATGGCAACAAATTCACGTAAACCTATTTTTGGTTACCGTGCAATGGTTGCTTCAATCTTGGCAATTGCATTCCTTTCAACTATTGTTTGGGGTCACCATATGTTCGTTTCAGGTATGAATCCGTTCCTAGGTTCTGTATTTACCTTTACAACATTATTAATTGCAATTCCTTCAGCAGTAAAAGCATTTAACTGGATTACCACTATATGGAAAGGTAACCTGCAAATGAATACAGCTATGTTATTTAGTATAGCTTTTGTTTCCACCTTTATTACAGGGGGTTTAACAGGGATTATTTTGGGTGATAGTGCCTTAGACATCAACGTACACGATACGTACTTTGTAATCGCTCACTTTCACTTGGTAATGGGTATTTCAGCAGTGTACGGATTATTAGCGGGGGTTTATCATTGGTTCCCAAAAATGTTCGAAGGGCGTTTAATGAACAAAAACTTAGGGTACATCCATTTTTGGATAACTGCAATTGGCGCGTATGGAATTTTCTTCCCAATGCACTTTGTGGGTATGGCTGGATTGCCAAGAAGATACTATACCAACACCAATTTCCCTTATTTTGATGATTTGGCTGATATTAATGTAGTGATAACTATTTTTGCAATCATTACCGCGGCAGCACAAGTAGTGTTCTTGTATAACTTCTTCCATTCAATTTTCTACGGAAAAATAGGGCCAAAAAACCCTTGGAAATCGAATACCTTAGAATGGACAGCAGAGGTGAAGCACATTCACGGAAATTGGGATGGCCCAATACCACACGTGTACCGTTGGTCTTATGATTACAGTAAGTTGAACAAAGATGAAACTGACTATGTAATACCGGGACAGGATTATATTCCGCAAAACATTCCTTTAAAAGAAAATGAAGAAGAATTGAACCATTAAACAGGTTTAATTCAAAACTATAAACTTAAAGCCTTTCTCTAGAGAAAGGCTTTTTTTAATTCTGAAAATAAAATTTACGTATTATTACGTATTGACTTAACTGCATATTGAACGTATATTTGTTTCAACAACGATTAAGGAACAAAGAGTGGGGACTTTGTGACTGTAAAAGCCGTACTTAAAAAGTGCGGCTTTTATTTTTTTAGAGTAAAAAATACCCACTATTGGGTATTGACTCTATGTAAGCAGAAACTTATTTTTGAATACATTTGAATTAGTAAAATAGGGAGTTTACTAGATCTTATTAATTAACCGCACTTGCTGAGGAGGAGTGCGGTTTTTTTATTTACTTACCACCTCTAGCTGGATACTCTTCCTTAAGTATAAAATCAATTGACTTTAGTAAATCATCAAATCCAGGTCTAGCAAAAGGCATGGTTTGTATAGAAGAACTATAAATAGTTCCATCTTTATTTATTAAAAACAATGCTGGTTCAGAAAACACCTCGGGTTCGGCATCTTTTATAGCGTTACTAATATATAACCCCCATTCCCTAGCTTTGCTTTCAGACATTTCATATGCGAGCGGAATGGATTCAATATCCCATTTTTCAGTGGAAATTTTTGCTCTTTTTTCAGAGTCCATACTTGCAGCCACTACGTTTACGCCCTTGTCCTTGAACGTATCAATTTTGGTCTGTAACTCTTCTAAATATTTTTTACAAACAGGGCAATGTAGACCTCTATAAAAAATAAGCATTGTAAAATTTTCAGGTTCTTGTTTTGCTAAATCCCAAGTTGTTCCATTAATTAAACCTAAATGTAGCTCAGGTGCTTTCTCTGTTGGTTTCTTCATAATTTTTCTTTTTATGTAAGTTACTTAAAGGTGAAATGCTTTGGTCACAAGGCATTATTAAATCTTGTTAAATATTTACAAAGCTTACTTGAAATACACTTTGTATATTTGTTTCTATGAATGAACATCTGGATCCAACGGGAGAGAATCTATCACCTCAAGAAATTGATTTAGAAAAAAAGCTACGTCCGCTAAGCTTTGAAGATTTTACAGGGCAAGACCAAGCATTAGAAAACTTACAAGTATTTGTACAGGCTGCAAATCTAAGGGATGAAGCGTTAGATCATACATTATTCCATGGACCACCAGGTTTAGGAAAAACCACATTGGCTCATATTTTAGCCAATGAATTGGAGGTGGGCATTAAAGTCACCTCAGGGCCTGTATTGGATAAGCCTGGGGATTTAGCGGGTTTACTCACCAATCTTGAAGATAGAGATGTCTTGTTTATTGATGAAATTCATCGCCTAAGCCCTATCGTTGAAGAGTATCTTTATTCAGCAATGGAAGATTACAAAATTGATATTATGATTGAAACGGGACCTAACGCCCGGACGGTTCAAATTAATCTCAATCCTTTTACGCTAATAGGAGCAACAACCCGTTCGGGTCTTTTAACAGCCCCTATGAGAGCACGTTTCGGCATTTCTTCAAGACTTCAATATTACACAACCGAATTGCTCACGTCTATTGTTCAGCGTAGTGCTGGTATATTAAACATTCCTATTTCTATGGAAGCAGCCATTGAGATTGCCGGAAGAAGTAGAGGCACGCCACGTATTGCAAATGCACTTTTACGTAGGGTTCGAGATTTTGCACAAATAAAAGGAAACGGAAAGATAGATATTGAAATTTCAAAATTTTCTCTAAAAGCATTGAATGTAGATGCTTTCGGTTTAGATGAAATGGACAATAAAATCTTAACAACCTTAATTGATAAATTTAAAGGCGGCCCAGTGGGAATTACCACAATTGCCACAGCTGTTTCAGAAAGTGCCGAAACTATTGAAGAAGTATACGAGCCTTTTTTAATACAACAAGGTTTTATTGTAAGAACGCCACGAGGGCGAGAAGTAACAGCAGCAGCGTATAAACATTTAGGTAAAACCAAAGCAGGAAACCAGGGAGGCTTATTTTGAGTCTAAAAGAAACACACACAAAACTTATTAAAACCGAAGC
>OJBP01000744.1_pt1 | contig 13921 bp, 14 predicted proteins | sample 1590691 | NCBI WGS metagenome assembly OJBP01 (sample SAMN05416848, study PRJEB24817) | seawater metagenome | isolation source: Sea water | place: Canada:Atlantic | collected 2013-07 | reverse complement strand
TTTAAATTAGTAATTATAAAATAAAAAATAATGAGAAAAATTATATACTCACTTTTAACGATTTTATTAATATCTGTCTCTTGTACGGATGAGCCTATTGACTTAATCAATCAATCAACTGATACAATTGATATTTTAGAGTTCAAAGGAACACTTGAGAATAACGTTCTTCATTTTGAGAGCGAGAATGATTTTGTAACTTCAATAGATTTCTTAAAACAGTTGAGTAGTGATGACACTGCCGATTTTATGTATAAATTTTATGATATGGGTTTTATGCCATCATATCCATTTTATCATGAAGATGACGATGTGAAAATTGAAAGTTTTTTCAAAGCTAGAAAAAAAAGATCGAGAAAAGAAAAGTCAAATTCTGACAATGATATTGAAGATGATGATGACCTAATTTCTGACGATTATTTCGCTGGTTTATTAAATTTTGACAGAGAGATAGTAGTATCTGGGAAGCTTTACAAATACACCAATAGTGGTGTATTTATCGTTGATTTATCTAATAAACTTCAACTCGATACATATCTATTAGACAATGACATTAATGAAATAAATGTTCCAGATAATAACACAATACCAAGAGGTTTGGTTCAAGTCACTCCAACGATTGAGCGTTACGCTGTGGTAGAAATTTCTTCTTGTCAACAGAATCAAAGAAATTCTTTATCTCCCTATTCCGTGATCTCTGATGATATACTTTCTACTTGCGGCAGTGGTGGTGGCATTAGCAGTGGAGGCAGTGGAGGCAGTGGAGGCAATAATACTAGTGGAGGAGGCACGAATTATACGTCATCTTTAGTTAATTATGTCAAAAATTTAGAACCTTGCGATGCTGCAACTGGTGATTTAAACCTTTTTGGAGCTTTTGGTACAGCTAGAAAATGTTATAATTATCACTCAGATACACGAAGAGTTAAGACCAAGTATTGGAATGAGGATTTACTTTTTTACAAATCAATAGGAGTAAAAGTTAAACATCAAAGAAAGGGTACTTTTGGATGGAGATATTACGATGCAGATGAAGTTGCTTTAATTATTAATCAAGCAATGTTCAGTGTTAAATTACCAAATCAGATAGCTCCCTATAGCTTAAATTTACCTACATCCACCAATGCTAATAATCGATTGTATTATTACAAAGGTAAATATTACGATGATACGACAGCTTATAGTCTATTAGCTCAAGGAGTAACTCCAGCTTTAGCACAACTGATACCCGACACTCCATTTGCCGATGATATTATTATTCAAGAATATATTGACTTACCAGTTCTGAGAAACATTAATGATATAAAGATCGAGGCCAAAGAAATAAATAAAGCTTTTTATCGTGGTGCTTGGAATGGTGTAAGAGCTTTAGCTCAAAAAGTAGGTGGTGAACCGACCAAAATAACATTTGTAGTTACTACTCCACAGAAAATATATGTAAATTATATTGACCTTACTGATAGAAGACTCAATACTGACAAAATTGTTAATACTTTAGACTATGATTGGGGTGGAGAAATTAAGCTAAATATTAGTATTGATGGTAATGGTGGTATTGCTACAGATTCATTTAATGCAATAAACCCTTTGTCATACATCACTCCATTCGGACTACCTGAATTAACTGAATTTGAAACTCTTTCAATTGATTTTGTAGGATTAACTAGAAGAGGTTCAACTTGGAAAGGAAATAGAATAGTAGTTACAAAAGATGATGAGTAGTATTAATCTGTCTAGCCCCAAATAACCGATACAGATTATTATAGGATTAAATTAATTATTTAAAGCTGAACAATGATATCATTGTTCAGCTTTTTTGTTTTGTATTGTTTTCTTTTGAGGATTTGTTGTTTGTACATTTATATTGGAGTTAGCATATGGTTTGATAGATATGGTATTCTATTGCTGTAAATAGTTATTGCACTTTTAATGAGCTCTTTTTTTAGACTTAAATCTTTTATGTTCTTGGCTATATTGAACTCTTGCTTTAAGATTCCATTAATTCTCTCTGCAATTGCGTTTTCGTAAGGATCATATTTTTCTGTCATACTAGATACTAGCTCTTATATCATTTTTCTTTAAGAGTTTTTGATAGTCATTAGCGCAATACTGTAGACCTCTGTCTGAATGATGTATCAATGGCCTCGCTGTATATTCTCTACTTTTCACTGCCATATCCAAGGCTAGTAAAGAACCGTCTAGGGAAAAGTTGTTAGACACATCATAACCAACGATTTTCTTAGAATACGCATCTTTAACAAGTGCTAGGTATGATGGATTAATTCTAGTTCCAATATAGGTTATATCGCTTACTCCTCTACTAACTTCCAAAATGTGGTTAATGACTCCCCTACTCGAGAGGTTACATCAGATAATTACAGTTATGGATTAGAGTTGCGCAGTGGTTTTTCTGGCATATTTAATTATCACATAGGCACTACTTGGAGAACAAATAGCATACGTAGTGCAGGATTTAAAAACGACTTTACAAATAATGAAAGCTTTCTTGATCTCTCATTTATTTTAAATAAAAAATTCAATGTGCAAGTGCAAACGGAGCGTTACTTTTTCGGAAATCTTTCAAGTGACAATACTTATTATTTTGCAGATCTCACATCCACCTATGACATTAAAAAGAATAAAGTGAGCCTTTCCCTCTCTGCTAAGAATCTGTTTAATACAAAAATCTTCAGGGAGTTCTCCATAAGCGACATAGGCTCTTCCACCACGGAGTATCGCCTTTTACCTAGATATGCATTATTAAAACTGAGTTATCGTTTCTAAGGCACCAGCTCTTTCACCCTTTCATACACAAGATCACCTTCCCAACCTCTGTAGGTGAGGTAGTCTGCTAGTTTTTTACGCTTGCGGTATTTATCGGTTTCTGAGGAGAGTTGCTCATAACGCTTTCGCGAAAGCGTATTAAAAACCCTATCATACTCCTCATCTTCTATCTCAAGTAGGGCTGTTTTAAGATTATAAGCCCCTATGCCGCGTTGTTTGAGTTCGCGGGTGATTCTTGTCCTTCCCCAACTTTTGTGTCGAAATTTACCCCTCGCAAAGGCTTTTGCAAAACGCTCTTCGTTTAAAAAATTATGCTCTAGCAAATGACCTATCACTACATCTATCGCATCTGGTATCATACGCATGTCTCGTAACTTTTGAGCCACTTCTTTATGACAACGGTCTTGGTAAGCGCAGTAGGCTTCTAGCTTACGTTTTGCTTCTTCTACAGTATATGTTTTTACGGGTTGTTGCACTGAGCAAAAGTACTTGTTTACAAGGGTACCATTTTTACAATTGGGCATAAAAAAACCCCATTCTCAAAAGAGAATGGGGTTTTTGCTAATTTTCAATCTTAATATCCTTACCAGAAGCGTCTGTAAAGTTATACTCAAGATACGTGTATGCATCTCGTGGCATTACTTTTACCCACTTCTTGTGATCTAAAAACCATTTAGATCGTATGGACGGGAAGCCTTTTGTTAAGTAGGCTGCTACAAATGGGTGTGCATGTAGCGTCACCTTCTTTGTTCCAGATTTTAATATGCGGTTGAGCTGTCCTTGAAGCTTCTCTACAATTACAATAGGAGCTTCTATCTCATTAGAACCACCGTTAGGATTTTCTTCACGGGTCTTAATGTTCATTTCTGGACGTACTCGCTGCCTAGTGATCTGGATAAGTCCAAATTTACTAGGAGGTAAGATTTTGTGTTTTGCGCGGTCATCTTTCATCTCATCTTTGAGGTGATTAAATAACTGTCGGCGGTGTTCAGCTTTACCCATATCGATAAAATCGATTACGATAATTCCTCCCATATCACGGAGGCTAAGCTGACGTGCAATTTCTGAAGCGGCGATCATGTTTACCTCAAGTGCAGTATCTTCTTGACTTTTGGCTTTATTTGATCTGTTACCACTGTTTACGTCAACAACGTGCAGGGCTTCTGTGTGTTCAATTACAAGATAAGCACCACGGCTCATTGATACTGTTTGGCCAAAAGACGTTTTAATCTGTCTCTCTACTCCAAATTTCTCAAAAATAGGCAGTTGGTTATTATATAATTTTACAATATTCTCCTTGTGTGGAGCAATCTCGCTTAAGTAATCCTTAATTTGATAATACAACGTCTCATCATCTACTGTGATGCTCGTAAAGCTATCGTTAAAAATATCCCTTAGGATAGACGATGCACGATTCATCTCTCCTAGTACTTTGCTAGGATGGTGAGCGTTTGGAATTTTTTTGCTCATAGTGGTCCATTTGTCCACTAGATTTTGCAGGTCTTTGTCTAGTTCTGCAACTTTTACACCTTGAGCTACTGTGCGTACGATAACGCCAAACCCTTTAGGTCTGATACTTGTTACAAGTCTTTTAAGACGTGCTTTTTCTTCTTTACTCTCAATCTTTTGTGAGATAGAGATACGGTCAGAAAAAGGAACGAGAACAATATAACGTCCAGCTATGGATAACTCGCTACTTATACGAGGTCCCTTGGTCGAGATAGGTTCTTTTGCAATCTGTACAAGTACACTTTGTTTAGACTTAAGAACTTCGGCAATTTTACCGTTTTTGTCTATGTCTTTCTCAAAGGTGAAATTTTGTAAGGAATAGTCTTTTAATTTACCTGTAGTAACACTTTTTATGTATTTCTGAAGCGTAGGAAGTTTAGGACCAAGGTCATGGTAATGCAAAAATGCATCTTTCTCATAGCCTACATTTACAAATGCGGCGTTGAGACCAGAAACGGTCTTTCTTACGTTTGCGATATAAATATCACCTACGTTAAACTTATTTTTATCTTCTTCTTTATGAAGTTCTATAAGTTTTCCATCTTTTAATAAGGCAAAATCAACTACGGAGGAACTAGATCTAATGATCAATTCTTTATTCACTGTGTAGTAATTTTATCCCAATAGATATCGGGATGGTTGATAATTCTAATTCATTACAGATTGTGGTGTATGCCATATGCATACGTTGTGTAATAAATACCGGTGCAATAATGACGTACCCAAGGTGCGGGTAGTGCTGTTATTACAATGTCAATGAACGCAGTATTACACCCAGAGGGTGTAATAAAAGAAAAAGTAGTCTTAAGACTACTTTTTCTTCTTGTGGCGATTTGCTCTACGTCTTTTCTTACGTTTGTGAGTCGCTACCTTGTGTCTTTTTCTTTTTTTACCGCTTGGCATAAAAATGATAGTTTTTAATTACTTATTAGTCTACACTAACGTTCGTTTTTACACCTTCTACAAAAACTTTAGCAGGCTTGAACGCTGGAATATTATGTGCTGGTATTTTGATAGTCGTATTTTTTGAAATATTTCTACCTGTTTTTTCCGCTCTGGTTTTGATAATAAAGCTACCGAATCCTCTTAAGTACACGTTATCTCCACCTTCTAAAGAAGTTTTTACTTCTTCCATGAAAGATTCAATAGTTGCTTGCACGTCATTTTTTTCGATACCTAGTTTCTCAGAAACTTTAGCTACGATATCAGCTTTAGTCATAATGTCAAATATTTAGGGGTTAAAAATTCAAGACTGCAAATATAGGGATTATAATAACAAAGAATCAAACATAATCTTTTAAAAAATAGATACATAACATCTAGCTTTGTGTAAAACCCTATTTTACATTGTCATTTTCTAACAAACTCATTGCTTGGTACTTAGAACACAAACGCGATATGCCATGGCGCAACACTAAGGACCCTTATAAGATTTGGCTCTCAGAAATTATTCTTCAACAGACGAGAGTAGCGCAAGGATTACCCTATTATCTAGCTTTTACAAAGTCATTTCCTACAGTACAAGATCTTGCAAATGCAACCGAAGAGGAAGTACTTAAACTTTGGCAGGGATTAGGCTATTATTCCCGTGGCAGAAACCTCCACGCATCTGCTCAAATTATTGTAAATGAGTACGGCGGAGTCTTTCCAAACACCTATGAAGAAATTAAAAAGTTAAAAGGAGTAGGCGATTATACAGCAAGTGCCATTGCAAGCATAAGTTTTAACGAGCCTACCGCGGTGGTAGATGGTAATGTCTATAGAGTCCTCTCAAGGGTATATGGTATAGATACTCCTATAAATAGTACGCCCGGAATTAAAGAGTTTAAAGCACTAGCCCAAGAACTCATAGATGTAAAACGCCCAGCAGATTTTAATCAAGCTATTATGGAGTTTGGCGCGATACAATGCAAACCTCAAAATCCATACTGCCTGCATTGCATATATAATGACAAGTGCGTAGCATTACAAAAGAACAAAGTTTCTGAACTCCCTGTAAAGCTCAAAAAGACTAAAGTGCGTAATCGCTACCTCAACTATCTTGTCTTTAGAGATAAAGAAGGACAAACCTTAATACAACAACGTACCGGTAAAGGAATATGGCAAGGACTCTATGAATTTCCAGTAATTGAACTTGATGCTGCGCTTACTGATGGTGAAGAATCCCGCTTTCGCGAAAGCGTTAGAATCTCAAAGCTTGCTCAAGAAATGAACATTACAGAGGTGGTAAGATTTAATGAGAAACCAATCGTTCATAAATTATCTCACCAGCACCTACATACTACTTTCTGGGTGGTTGATGTAACAGCCACTGGTGCAAAAGGAACACCCTTAGCAACTATAAGAGATTTTCCTGTACCTATATTGATAGGAAGATTTTTAGAAGAGTTTCTACCTCAGTAATATATTATTCTAATACAGTCTTAAGCTCTTTTCTATATTCTGAAGGATTTTGACCAGTAAAGGCTTTAAACTTTTTATTAAAGTGAGAGAAGTTATTAAATCCGCTTTCATAACATACTTGGGTAATACTCATGGGTTGCTCCGCTAGCAGTCTAGATGCGTGCACGAGTCGATACTCATTTACAAACTGCGTAAATGTTTTATGAGTAATCTTTTTAAAATAGCGACAAAATGATGGAATGGTCAAGTTTGTAATATTTGCCATTTCTTCTAGAGGAATTTCTTCTTTAAAATGAGTTTTTACATAATTAAAGACCTCATTAATGCGGTTATTATCTTTTACATCAGAGAGTAAAGAGAAGCCATCTGCATTTAATATTCTAAACTCTTTTGTAGTTGCCAGCTCATTTAATACAGTTATTTGAGTTATGAGACGATTAAAATCTGATTGATCCTCCATCTCTTCCATCATTGCCCCTACTCTCTTTTTAGTCTCTCCAGAAAAAACAATCCCGCGTTGTGCTACTTGTAAAAGTCTTTTAATTGACGCCATTTCTGGAAGGTTAAAGAATGTATCGCCCAGGTAATCTGCTTTCATATGTATAACGGTCTCACTCTTATTACCCGTGAGTTCATCTGTAAAACCACAATGAGGTAAATTACTACCCACAAGAATGAGTGTGCCCCATGTATAATAAGACAAGTTACTTCCCACCTGTCTTCTTCCTGTACCACCGTTTACATAAACTAGCTCAATCTCTGGGTGATAATGCCAAAGACTGTTATCATTAATATGATGCTCATCAAACCGTTGATACGTAAATGAGTTTCCAAAATCTGGAGTAATAGATTCAAAAGTGGGTTTATGCAGAAGCATGGCCTTTTTTTACAAATTTATAAATGACTACAAAATGAAAACTACATTAATTTACCTTAAATGTGTTCTAAATTAACACATATATCCCTATTAACCATACTGTAGGTTAAAAATGAACATATTGCTGCACAATTAGCAGTGGTGATCCCTTAATTACCACTATATGTTTGTACCATAATAAATAATTAATCAATTACTTAAATCAACAGTTATGAGACAAACACTAAAATTTTCAGCAATTGCATTTTTATTATTTACTGCTACTACAACATTTGCAGCTACTAGTGAGATGACGCTTAATGAGGTACAACCTGAACTTTCAATAAGAGCTACAAATCCAGGTGATAAAATTAAAAAAGCGTCTAACGCAATAGACAAAGATGTTTTTACAGAAGGAACAGACATGGTATATGTGAGTTTTTCTAATCCAGAGTTACAACGTATCAAGCTAGAAGTGAGAGATGGTCTTAACCGTATTGTTTACTCAAATGAAATTGATGGAGAAGCTTCGGTAAGCAAGACTTTTAACTTTACAGGGGCTTACAAGGGATATTACACTATCCATATCGGAAACGAAAAAAAGAGCTTTAGCAAAGAGTTTGAAATACTATAAAATACGTTTACTCGCAGTAAACAATTAGTATGCTTAGTTATCCCTAGATGGTAGTTCGTCTAGGGATTTTTTTTGTTTATTTATTTTCTGTAACAACCCCTTTATCTCAAGAAAAGAACGTTTTTAGTAATAGTAGATAATGGTAAATGAGAGCATATTTTCGCGAAAGCATAACACACTTGCATTGCTATATTTACTACATTTGAAATTATGGCAGGAACAATCAATAAAGTGATCTTAATAGGTCACACGGGAGATGATGTAAAGATGAACTACTTTGAGGGTGGTAATTGTATAGGACGTTTTCCGCTAGCGACTAATGAAGAATACGTAAATCGCACCACAGGTGAACGCGTGAGCAATACGGAGTGGCACAACATCGTAGTGCGCAATAAAGCTGCCGAAATTTGCGAGAAGTACCTCAAAAAAGGTGACAAAGTATATGTAGAAGGACGTCTAAAGACTCGTAAGTGGACAGACGATAAAGGAATGGACAGATACTCTACAGAGATCCAGTGCCAAGAGTTTACTTTTCTCACTCCTAAAGGTGAAAACCAAGGGCAGTCACAAGGAGGTGGACAACAAGCACAACAACCTGTACAAGCAGCGCGTCCTCAAGCACAACCTTACAACCCAAACCAGCCAGCACAACCGGCACAGCCCTCTACAGATACTAGTGATGTAGATGATTTGCCATTTTAATTTAACTAAACTATCAAACTTTTGGACCCTGATCCCGAACCCTTATTTATACTATTAATTAGTGTAGACCCCACTACTATCATAAGTATTGCAGTGCTTATAGTGTTACTCATGTGCTCTGCACTGATAAGTGGCGCCGAGGTTGCTTTTTTCTCACTATCACCTAGTGATCTTCTAGAAACAGAAGAGCAAGTCGCAGATAGAAAGATGCTCATTGTAAAAAAGCTTCTCACAAAACCCAAAAAGCTTCTCGCAACAATTCTTGTTGCAAATAATGCCATAAATATTGCGATTGTACTGCTCTTTGCAAGTCTGGGCGAGGTGATTTTTTCTAATATCACAGCAGAGATTCTAGGCATTCCACTACGTTTTTTACTGGAAGTAGTGCTTATTACGTTCTTAATTTTACTTTTTGGTGAGATCCTTCCTAAGATTTATGCAAACCGTAATAACAAGAAATTTGCGGCACTTGTAGCATATCCGCTGCGCGTACTCGATGTTATTTTCACACCACTTAGCAGCCCAATGCGTGCTACTACCTTATGGATACAAAGAAAACTAGGAGAACAAAAAACCAGCTTTAATGTTGACCAGCTCTCGCAAGCACTAGAACTTACAAGCGAAGAGGACACTACAAAGGAAGAGCAAAAAATATTAAAAGGTATTGTATCTTTTGGAAACACAGATACAAAGCAAGTGATGCGACCTCGTATGGATGTATTTGCCCTCAATAAAGAAGATGATTACACTTCTATATTAAAACAAATTACAGAAAATGGCTTCTCTCGTATTCCTGTCTTTTCTGAGAGTATAGATACCATAGAGGGCATTCTTTATGTAAAGGACTTACTCCCTCATCTCAATGAGAAAGAATTTGACTGGGCAAAGCTTATACGCGAACCGTATTTTGTCCCAGAAAACAAAAAGTTAGATGACCTTCTTGCAGAGTTTAAAGAAAAGAAAAACCACCTCGCCATCGTAGTAGATGAGTATGGTGGCACAAGCGGCTTGATCTCTCTAGAAGATATTATAGAAGAAATTGTAGGAGACATTGCAGATGAGTTTGATGATGAAAATATCATCTATTCTAAACTTGATGAGCACAATTGGATTTTTGATGGAAAAACATCTCTCAAAGATTTTTACCGTATCATAAAACTTGAGGAAACCACTATTTTTGAAAATAAAAAAGGCGAAGCAGAGACTATTGCTGGTTTTGTGCTAGAAGTCTCGGGAGGATTCCCACGCAAGAATGAGGTAATAATATATCAAGACTACACGTTTACCATAGAGGCACTTGATAAAAAACGTATTAAACAGATTAAATTCACTATAAAATCGTGAGGTTTCCTGCATTCATAATATCAATTCTTACAGCTACTTTACTGGCATCTTGCGGTGGCGATACATTGCCTAAACCTAAGGGACAGCTCAGTTTATCATACCCTAGACCGTCATATGCATTTACCGCATCAGATTGTGATTATAACTTTGACCTCAACTCACTAGGCAAAGTGCGCTATAAAGATAATTGCTCTGCTGTCATTGACTATCCTTCGCTTAATGGGAGTGTATTCTTAACATATAGAGCAGTAAATAACAACATTAATGCATTACTCAATGACGCACAAAAGCTCACTTATGAGCATGTGCGCAAGGCAGATGATATTATAGAAGAGAAATATGTAAACCAAGAGCAAGGTGCATACGGAATGTTTTACGACATTAAGGGAGATGCGGCTTCGCAGTCCCAATTTTACATTACAGACAGCACCACACACTTTCTAACCGGATCTATTTACTTCAATACAAAGCCTAACTATGATAGTATTTATCCTGCGGCTATGTATCTTAAGAACGATATTAGGCACTTGATGGAAAGTATCAAGTGGAAAGAATAACCGCACTCTTATTTAGAGTTCGCTTTCGCGAAAACTTCTCATATTCCTAATAAGTTATTACCGAACTTTGCATTTCTAAATTCAAGCAATGCCAAATAATTCACTTAAGTGGATATACCTTGTGGTACTATCCATTATTTGGGGAAGTTCATTTATCCTTATCAAAAAGGGACTAGTAGGTCTAGAACCGCTGCAACTAGGAGCCTTACGCATCTTATTTTCGGCATTTGTTCTATTACTATTTGGATGGAAAAGTTTGAAAAGTATAAATAAGTTAGCTTGGAAATGGATAGGAGTTTCTGCCTTGCTAGGAACCGGTATTCCTGTATTCCTATTCGCCTTTGCCGAAACTGAGATTGACAGCGCCGTAGTAGGAATTTTAAATTCTAGTGTACCACTACTTGCGTTTGTTTTTGGAATACTACTATTTGGAGCCAAATTTATCAAACAACAGTTCATAGGTGTTCTTTTAGGACTTATAGGCGCTGGAGCACTCATTTATATAGGTGCTCAAATAAATGAAGAGCAAAATTACTGGTACGCTTCACTAGTAATCATAGCATCATCTCTCTATGCGCTTAATGTAAATATTATAAAACGCCACCTTCAAGATGTAAGCGCACTAGCTATTGCTGCAGGAAACTTTGTTTTCTTAATCATACCTGCACTCATCATACTTTTTTACTCAGACTTTTTTGAGCTTCCTTTAAGTACAGATACTACGATACAGCAATCCATTGGCTACATTGTTCTACTTTCTATTTTTGGGACTGCCATTGCAAAAGTGATGTTTAACAAGCTAGTACAAATAAGCAACCCAGTGTTTGCCTCCTCTGTAACCTACTTAATGCCTATTATTTCTGTGACTTGGGGATTACTAGATGGAGAAGCGTTTACAAGTCTTCAGGTTATTGCTACGCTTATTATTCTTACTGGTGTTTATATAGGGAATACGGGGAAAAGAAAGGTCTAACTAAATCTGATTCGACTCAAACAAAGGCCTCTAGATTTAAAAAGCTCATAAAAATTACTAGCTAACTTTCGCGAAAGCGCACAAAAAAAAGCGACTTACATTGCTGCAAATCGCTTTTATCAACTAAATTATCTTTTCAACTACCCTAGTGGTGGTTGTCCATTCATTATTTCTTCACTTGCATACTCTTCAAACTTCTTGAAGTTATCTTTAAAAGATCTCGCAAGCTTGTTTGCAGTTGCATAGTATCCTTCATCGTTATTCCAAGTTGCTCTAGGTGATAATACCTCTGTAGGTACTCCTGGGCATGTGCGTGGTTGCGCTAGTCCAAAAACAGAGTGTATGTGGTAGTGATCATGAGAAGTCTCTTGTGGTAACTCTCCATTCATCGCTGCCTTGATCATAGCACGCGTATACTTAAGTTTCATACGTGATCCTACTCCATAAGGTCCACCAGTCCACCCAGTGTTAATAAGCCATACATTTACTCCAGATGCCTTCATTTTCTCACTAAGCATCTCTGCGTATTTAGTAGGATGTAATGGCATAAATGGAGCTCCAAAACACGCCGAAAATGACGGTTGTGGCTCTGTAACTCCTGCTTCTGTTCCAGCAACCTTTGCAGTATACCCACTTATAAAGTGATAAGCAGCTTGACCCGGTGTTAATTTTGAGATAGGAGGCAATACTCCAAAAGCATCTGCTGTTAAGAAGAAAATGTTTTTAGGATTCTTCCCTACAGAAGGCTCTTGAATATTATCAATGTGGTTAATAGGATAACTAACACGTGTGTTTTGAGTGATAGAAGTATCCTCAAAAGCTACATTACCATTATCATCTAGAATTACATTCTCTAATATTGCTCCGGGCTTGATAGCATTAAAAATATCTGGCTCATTTTCCTTAGAAAGGTTAATCACCTTTGCATAACAACCTCCTTCAAAGTTAAAGATGGTGTTTTCCTTAGTCCATCCGTGCTCATCATCTCCTATAAGCTTACGCTCAGGATCTGCCGAAAGTGTTGTTTTTCCAGTGCCAGAAAGTCCAAAGAAAATTGCAGTCTCTCCATTATCCCCTACGTTTGCACTACAGTGCATAGGTAATGTTTCCTTCTCTACAGGAAGGATAAAGTTTAATGCAGAGAAAATTCCTTTCTTGATCTCACCAGTATAACCAGTTCCACCTATGATGATTGTTTTTTCTGTAAAAGAAAGAATTGCAAAATTGCTCTGGCGAGTCCCATCTACTTCAGGATCTGCTAGAAATCCTGGAGCATTAAGAATGGTCCACTCAGGATCAAATGTTTTAAGTTCTTCAACCGTAGGGCGAAGAAACATGTTATAAGCAAACATGTTTGACCAAGGATACTCGTTTATCACTCGTATATTTAGTCTGTAATTCTCATCTGCACAAGCATAACTGTCTCGTACGTAGATTTCTTTTTCAGAAAGATAGTTGGCTACTTTTGCTTTTAACTTTGCAAAAGCTTCTTCACCAAATGGGAGGTTGATGTTACCCCACCAGACTTTATCTTCTGTTTTGGCATCTCTTACAATAAAGCGATCTAGAGGTGATCGTCCTGTAAAAGTACCAGTGTTTACTGCTAGTGCGCCAGAGGACGCAGTAGTTCCCATATCATTTTCTACGCTTATTTCGTGTAGTTTCTCAGGGGAGAGTTGGTAGTTGATTTTGGCATTTTTGATGCCTAATTTTTCTAATGAAAGTGTCTTCGAAGCTAAGCTATCTGCGACCATAACAATGAGTTTTGTGTTGTTTTAGATCACAAAAGTAGTAAGACTTTGCTCAGCACTATAACGTTTTCGCTGTTTTATTTGGATTTTATGAAATGTATAACTATCAAAAGCCAACTAACAATGAGCAAAGTCCCGCCTATTGGGGTGATAAGAGCGATTTTAGTAAAATCAAAAGATGTTAATTCATTGGTTGCCAGCCCATATATAGAACCTGAAAAGAATAAAATACCTAGCAATAGCAGCACCCATACTATTTTTTTTGTTTTTTCGCTTAAAGCGAAAACTGGAATAAGTAATAACAATAAGGCATGATACATTTGATACTTTACTCCCGTCTCAAAAGTCGCAATTGCCGAAGCATCAATCACTTTCTCGAGGCCATGCGCACCAAAAGCTCCTATAATA